>ERZ838483.38-NODE-38-length-146910-cov-7.983862_pt1 | contig 146910 bp, 135 predicted proteins | sample MGYA00519939_ERZ838483 | MGnify/ENA primary metagenome ERZ838483 (study PRJEB31850, sample SAMEA3708836) | human gut metagenome | biome: human gut; feature: human-associated habitat; material: faeces | place: China | collected 2014 ...
GCTACGTCAACCGAATGAGGGTAAAATATACCGCAAAGTGGGGCTCGCAGATTGCAGGAATGATTTTCCAAACACGCTCTAATACAGAGTTTGAATTTTCATTTTGAAATGCGTGCACAAAAAAGCAATCGTAAAAAAATACGATTGCCTTTTTGATTATTTTTCTTCTCAATTAACGCTCTATACATCATATTTCCGCCGCACTGCTTCGAAATCCAATCCATCTGTCTCAAGTTTCTACCGAATCTTAAGCATCTTCTCCATCTCTTCCCTGCTACAATCATCTTTCCCGTATCTTGCCTTCTCATAAATCCGTGCAAAGGTTTCTGCCTCCCCCGGCTCCAGTTCCATTTCTCTGGCAGTCTGTGTGGGAGTCCAGGCTTCATCCGGCGATTCTTTCAGTTTTTCCAGCACTTTTTTTCGATAATGTTTCCGAATCCTTCCATCTGTAGAACGATCCCAGAACAGATGCTCTTTCTTTTTATGTTCCAGCCCCTTCTTCTTTTCTGCCGCCGGAGCAGGCATCAGGCGTTCGATGGTATCCCCGTTTTCTTCCGTTTTTTCATTAAATCGCAGGTACAGCCGGTATAATGCCCGGATCACCAGAAATACACACGCAAGCACCAGTCCGATACCGATCATCCAGCCAATGAGATCCAGCAGCTTATAGAACAGTTCCAGAAACCAAGGTGCCTGATTGCCGACAGCCGGCATCGCCTGCTGCGCCTGTTCGGTCGCCATGTTCTCCTCTTCCACAGGGGAGTTGGGAATCAGAAGCAACAGCCAGCGAATCACCGTCTTCAAAGCATTGCCCAGCTGCCGTATTAGCTGATCTAATCCAAGATAGGGCGCGACGATCATCGCAGCCACCGTCAGTCCCGATACGATCCACATCATACCCTGATTGATTCTGGCCAGCCGTCGCACCGGCAGACGCTCCAGTGTTGCATGATTTTTCAAAAAGGTATCCACTTCTTCCAGATTCGTATGGAAATTGCAGATCAGAAAATATACAGCCGCCAGTATCGGTGCGATCCGTACTGTCATATCGGATGCAAAATGACGGCCAAGAAAATACAAAATCACATCGATCCCGATCCACGGATATACCGGCGATTCCAGCCAGCAGGTGTTTCTGGCCGCTCTGGCATAAAAATAAGAAATAGCAGCCAGAACTCCCAGAATACCCATCCAGATTCCGCGCACCCCGCTTCCTGCCACCATAACAGCGCCAACAACTGCCAGCGCAGCGACTAACCCATACTGCCAGAAATGTCCGGCCCATCTTACAGCCGCAAACAAAATCGCATTCACCGGAAACAGTAACAGTCCCACCTGGATAAATGGTTCATTCCCATGCCCAGAGGTTACGACCGCACAGGCATAGATGGCAAATAAAACCAGATATCCATGACACATTTCCAGTAAAGTAATGGCAGCTTCTCTTTTCGTCATTTTAAACTTTTTCATTTCGCCACCTCCCACCGGATCGTAGTCACCTTCCGGTTTTCCGGTAATTTCCACTCCATATCATCGTATAACGTTGCGATCCATGCTCCCGTTCCACCGTCCTGCAAAAGGCTGTCAAATCCCTCATAACAACTTTCTCTCTGATTCTTGGAGATCATCACATACGTCCGGTTTCCATTCTCTTTTTCCTCCCGCAGACGATCCAGGATCACTTCCATATGTTCTGCTTTTTTTGTAAGATCCAGTCTTGTCAGACCCTCATACAGAGAGCGCACCTGCTGCGGACCTGTTCCTCCGTTCAGACTGAAACATTCGTCACTTTTCAGATCCCGTCCATTGGTACGGATTCCCACCGGGATCCCCTGCTGCAAAAGCCGGGAAGCCAGAGCAGCCGCCAGGCGGATTCCTTCCTCATGAATCTCATCGAATTTCCAGATGGTCTCATCTTCCACGTCCAGCAAGATCATTACTTCCTGGGCCGATGTGGAATCGTACAGATTGACCATCCACTGATCTGTTCTGGCTGATACCTTCCAGTTGATCTTATGCATGGGATCTGTAGGCTGATACTCCCGGATGCCCCGGAATTCAAAGGGATCTTCATAAAGATTCTTCTGCGACAGCACACTTCCCATGATCTTCCGGAACGGAATCTCCAGCTTTGTATCATCTACCATACGCGGATAGACATAAAAATGGTCCGGTGACTCCAGCGTCTTATAGAACTTTTTGTTCATCAACGGACTTCTGGTTACCAATTCTACCTGAGACAGCTCATAATATCCACGCTTGGAACAGTGAAACGGAATGGTTCTCGTGATTTTCTGATATCCGCCGACAGAAAAGATATCTCTTTTATAACACTGATCCGAAACACTGGTATTTTCCCCGTCTGCAAACCATAGATTCCGATGCATCTGAAACCCAACCTGCAGGACCGGAAGAAATAACCATTTCCGGTTATAGATGGTTTCCGTCAGCATGGCATCCCGGCCTTCCAGAGACGGCTCTTTCTGAAATTCTACCCGGGCATCCAGGTTCTTTCCCCACAGATGCCCGTAGATTTTCACCAGCACATAGTTCATCACCAAAGCGCCAATTATGATCACTATAATAACCATCTGTTATCTCTCCCATTCTTCTGTAGGAACACTGACTTTCGACAGGATCTCTTCTATCTTGACCTTTCCGGTAACTGCTCCGCCAAATCCTCTGGATAACACCAGTCTGTGCGCCATCACAGGAGCGGCAACTTTCCTGACATCTTCCGGCACCACATAATCTCTTCCCTGAATCCATGCATATGCCTGAGAAGCCCGCAGCAGCGCCATCGTTCCTCTCGGACTCACACCGGAAAGAATCTCTTTGTCCTTTCTGGTACCCTGTACCAGCTCTGCCATATAATCTAACAAAAGCTCATGGACATGAACCTTCTTCACTTCTTCTCTTGCCGCAAGGATCTGTTCTTTTTTACACACTGCCTGCAGTGTCTCATAGGGCTGATCCAGAATAAACCGCTTTAAAATTCCCACTTCTTCTTTCTTATCCGGCAGCCCCATCGATAACTTCATAAAGAAACGATCCAGCTGTGCTTCCGGCAACGGGAAGGTCCCGGTAGTTTCCAGTGGATTCTGCGTTGCAATAACGAAAAATGGCTCTTCCAGCTTTCTCGTCACACCATCCACCGTCACCTGACGTTCTTCCATACACTCCAGCAGACTGGCCTGCGTTCTCGGTGTGGCACGGTTGATCTCATCCGCCAGAATGATATTGGCAAATACAGGACCCGGCCGGAACTGGAATTCTCCTGCTTTCTGGTTATAATAGTTCAGACCTGTAATATCGGACGGCAAAAGATCCGGGGTAAACTGAATTCTTCCAAACTCAGCATCTAAGGATTTTGCCAGCGATTTTGCCAGCATGGTCTTTCCGGTTCCCGGCACGTCTTCCAGCAGTACATGTCCTCCTGCTGCCAGTGTGGTCAGCACCAGATTAATGGTTTCGTCCTTTCCAACCAGTACTTTTCCGATATTTTCTCTTAATGCCTGCACCCAGGCTCTTGATTGTTCCATGTAAAAAGTCCTCCCATATCAAGTGATTCAGGTGTTTTATCAGCATTTTGCATGATATTTTGTCCTGTTTTCATGTCTCTTTCGTTACATTTGAACGAATAGTTACATTATAACTTGATATGAGAGGACTTTCAAGTGCTGTGTGCACTTTCTGTGACTCAACACAGTTGTTTTCTTTTTATGCCACACGAATCATTCCGGAGATTTCTTTCACGGTAGACATGCCCTTTGCCACTGCCAGCGCATCTTTCAGATTCTTCTCTTTCACATCATCTGTGATCACTACGATCTCTGCATACTGGTCATTCTTTCTTCTCTGGATAACCTGCGCCAGACTGACACCACTGTTGCCAAATACACTGGCAATATTGGCCAGTACACCCGGACGGTCTTCCACAAACATGCGAATGAAGAACTTACTGCTGATCTCGTTCATGTGCTTGATCGGAAGATTCTTATAACAGGTACATCCGATTCGTCCACAGCAATCATTCAAAATATTTCTTACAATATCAAAGACATCGCCCACAACTGCACTGGCTGTCGGCAATTCTCCGGCACCACGGCCATAGAACATGGCATCCTGTACGGCATCCCCCTGTACAAAAACTGCGTTGTATGCATCATTAACAGACGCCAGTGGATGATTGACATCGATCAACATCGGATGTACTCTCGCCTCGATTCCTTCCGGTGTATTTCTAGCCACGCCAAGAAGTTTGATCACACAGCCCATCTCGTTGGCATATTGGATATCCGTCGCCGTGATCTTGGTGATTCCTTCCGTATATACGTCATCAAAGGTAACCCGTGAATTAAAAGCAGCGCTGGCAAGGATTGCAACCTTTCTTCCCGCATCCAGTCCTTCTACATCGGCGGTCGGATCACTTTCCGCATATCCCAGTTCCTGTGCCAGTTTCAGGGCATCGGCGAATTCCATGCCATTCTGGCTCATCTTAGTCAGGATAAAGTTAGTAGTTCCGTTCATGATACCCATCACTTCTGAGATATGATTTCCTGCAAGACACTGCTTGATCGGACGAATGATCGGGATACCACCGGCTACTGCCGCTTCGTGTAAGAAATCTTTCTTATTCTTTGCTGCGGTATCCAGCAGAATATGTCCGTCAGCTGCGATCAGATCTTTGTTAGCAGTTACCACATTTTTTCCTGCTTCCAGAGCTTCCAGAATATATGTTCTTGCCGGTTCCATGCCACCGATCAGTTCAATAACGATCTCGATCTCCGGATCCTCCACGATCTCTTTCCAGTTATTCGTAAGCAGGGACGGATCATCGATCTTTTTGGATGCTTTTTCAATATTACGAACCAGAATTTTCTTCAATTCCACTTTTGCACCCAGTTTCGGGATCATTTCCTCTTCCTGCATTTTCAACACTTTATAAACACCACCGCCTACGGTACCTAAACCAAGCAGGGCTGCTTTAATGACTCTGTCTGCCATATGTTTCTCCTTTTCCGCCCAAGAAAGTTTCCTGACTTTCTTTTCTCAGGGCAACATCACTTTTCGCCCATTTTATCACACTAAAGTGAACTTGTGAAGTGTGAAGTTCCGGATACACTGAAATTTCTCCGAATTCTCTCTTGCATTTTCACCTGTTCTGATACATAATAACATTAAGGGCATCGTTTTCGATGTACCAGACAACCTTTATATTGCTGACGGGGAGCTGGTGAAAGCCGGCTGAGAGGAGACGTGATTCCGTTTCGACCCGAAAACCTGATTTGGATAATGCCAACGTAGGAAAGATATACCGGATAAAAGAGGTAGACATACACACACTGTTTCTTTTTTCCATCAGACAGATCACAGGATCCTTACTCAGGTAAGGGTCCTTTTTTACTGCATAGTAAAAAGTCCTCCACAAGAAGCCGCCAAGCTGTTCCTTCTCGCAATATATCCGGCTGTCAAAAGCGATACATCGGGGACACCACCTTGTACCGCTGTAAAAAAGACAAGATCTTATGATTTTGTTCAGCATCAGAAACCCGGAACCTGCTTTCTGATGCAGGCGTCAGCAACTACTCCTATATATTGTCCGGACGTATGGATTTTTGTTCTGCATGGATACGTCTGTGTTTTGCTGACGTCAAAAACAGATACTTTTTTATTATGTATGTGAAAAGAATGGAGGCAAAACAACATGAGAAATTACACCACTCAGATGGATGCGGCACGCAAGGGAATCATCACACCCGAAATCAGCCTTGTAGCCGAAAAGGAACATATGGATGTCAGTAAACTGATGACGCTTGTTGCAGAAGGTAAAGTAGCGATCTGCGCCAATAAAAATCACACCTGTTTAAGCGCGGAAGGTGTGGGAAGTATGCTCCGCACAAAAATCAATGTCAATCTCGGTGTTTCCCGTGACTGTAAAGACTATGATATCGAAATGAAGAAAGTAATGAGCGCTGTGGAACTCGGTGCCGAAGCCATCATGGATCTTTCCAGCCATGGAAATACCCAGCCTTTCCGCCGTAAACTGACCAGTGAATGTCCGGTTATGATCGGTACGGTTCCTGTCTATGACAGCGTTATTCATTATCAGCGTGATCTTGCAACTCTGACCGCAAAAGACTTTATAGATGTGATCCGGATGCATGCGGAGGACGGTGTGGACTTTGTCACTCTCCACTGCGGAATCACACGAAAAACCATCGAGCAGATCAAAAAGCACAAACGAAAAATGAATATCGTCAGCCGTGGAGGAAGTCTGGTTTTTGCCTGGATGAGCATGACCGGAGAGGAAAATCCATTCTATGAATATTATGATGAAATTCTTGATATCTGTGAAGAATATGATGTGACCATTTCTTTAGGTGATGCCTGCCGGCCGGGATGTCTGGCAGATGCAACCGATGTATGCCAGATTGAAGAACTGGTCCGTCTCGGAGAACTGACAAAACGTGCATGGGATCATAATGTACAGGTTATGGTGGAAGGTCCGGGACATGTGCCTCTGGATCAGGTAGCTGCCAATATGAAAGTCCAGCAGAGCATCTGTATGGGAGCTCCTTTCTATGTACTCGGACCACTTGTCACCGATATTGCTCCCGGATATGACCATATCACCGCAGCCATCGGTGGCGCCGTTGCTGCCATGAACGGTGCTGCATTCCTTTGTTATGTAACACCAGCCGAACATCTGGCTCTTCCAAATGTAGAAGATACCAAGCAAGGAATCATTGCCTCCAAAATCGCAGCTCATGCAGCTGATATTGCCAAAGGAATCCCCGGCGCCCGTGAGATAGATGATAAAATGGCAGATGCACGTCGTGTGCTCGACTGGGATGCCCAGTATGCCTGTGCTTTAGATCCGGAAACTGCCAAATCCATCCGCGCCAGCAGAATGCCGGAAGATGACCACAGCGATACTTGCAGCATGTGCGGCAAATTCTGTGCTGTCAGAAGTATGAACAAAGCCCTCGCCGGAGAATATATTGATATCTTGTAAAACTATCACTTTTTAAAAGTGATCATGATGAAATTATAAAACGCCACGAAGCGCATTGGATCTGCTGAATACCACCAGATCTTCTTGCGTTTCGCGGCGTTTTGACACGTTTCTTTATTTACTTTTTACAAATGTAAGGATTTATTTGTAGTTTACGATCTGTCCGAATTCTTCTTTGAGGGAAGCGCCTCCAACCAGTCCGCCATCGATGTCTGCCTGAGCAAACAGGTCTGCTGCTGTTTTGGAGTTTACGGATCCACCGTACTGGATACGGATCTCTGCTGCTGTAGCATCATCGTATACTTCAGCGATGCACTCACGGATCTTACCGCATACTTCCTGAGCCTGCTCAGTAGTAGCTGTTTTTCCGGTTCCGATTGCCCAGATTGGTTCGTAAGCGATAACAGCTTTCTTTGCCTGATCTGCTGTCAGACCCTGGAAGCCAATCTTAACCTGCTGACGGATGAAGTCCATGGTTACACCCTGCTCTCTCTGTTCCAGAGACTCACCACAGCACATGATAGGTGTCAGTCCATGTTCGAATGCTTTGTGCATTTTTTTGTTGATATCTTCATCTGTTTCTCCGAAGTATCCTCTTCTCTCGGAATGTCCCAGAACAACGTATTTTACGCCTGCATCTACCAGCATGTTCGGGGAGATTTCTCCGGTGTAAGCACCTTTTTCTTCGAAATACATGTTCTCAGCACCAACCTGGATGTTAGTTCCTTTTGCAGCTTCTACTACAGGAACGATGTCGATAGCAGGTACGCAGAATACTACGTCTACTTCGTCATTCTTTACCAGTGGTTTCAGAGTTTCTACAAGTTTTACAGCCTCACTTGGAGTCATGTTCATTTTCCAGTTACCGGCAATAATTTTTTTTCTAGCCATGTTACGTTTCCTCTTTTCTTGTATCCTTTCCAGGATCTGATTCTTATTTATCGTTTGCTGCTGCTACACCTGGCAGTTCTTTTCCTTCCAGGAATTCCAGGGAAGCTCCACCACCGGTAGAGATGTGAGTCATCTTGTCACCAAATCCCAGGATATTAACAGCTGCTGCGGAATCACCACCACCGATGATGGTTGTAGCGTCTGTCTCAGCCAGAGCTTTTGCTACTGCTGCGGTACCGTGTGCGAAGTTCGGCATCTCGAAGCATCCCATCGGTCCGTTCCATACTACAGTCTTAGCATCTTTTACAGCGTCTGCAAACAGTTTTTCTGTTTCCGGTCCGATATCCAGACCTTCCCAGCCATCCGGAATCTGTCCACATGGAACAACTTTCATATTGCAGTCGTTAGAGAATTCATCACCGATTCTGTTATCTACAGGCAGAAGCAGTTTTACACCTTTTTCTGCTGCTTTTTTCTTCATATCCAGAGCATACTGCAGATAGTCATCTTCACACAGGGATACACCGATGGTACCACCTTCTGCTTTTGCGAAAGTATAAGCCATACCACCGCCGATGATCAGAGTATCTACTTTATCCAGCAGGTTGTTGATTACGGAAATCTTGCTGGAAACTTTTGCTCCACCCAGGATAGCAACGAATGGTCTTTCCGGGTTGTTTACTGCATTGCCAAGGAAATCGATCTCTTTCTGCATCAGATATCCCACAACAGCAGTATCTACATATTTTGTAACACCTACGTTAGAGCAGTGAGCTCTGTGAGCTGTTCCGAATGCATCGTTTACAAATACATCACACAGAGAAGCCAGTTCTTTGGAGAATTCGTCTCCGTTTTTGGTTTCTTCTGCACGGTAACGGGTGTTTTCCAGAAGGATTACGTCTCCGTCATTCATAGCTTCTACAGCTGCTTTTGCGTTTGGTCCTACTACTTCAGGATCTGCTGCGAATTTTACTTCCTGTCCCAGCAGTTCGCTCAGACGTACAGCAACCGGTGCCAGAGATAATTCTGGTTTTGGCTCTCCCTTCGGTTTTCCAAGATGAGAACACAGAATTACTTTTCCGCCATCAGCGATCAGTTTTTTGATGGTAGGAAGTGCTGCTACCAGACGGTTCTCGTCTGTGATTTTTCCATCCTGCAGAGGTACGTTGAAATCACAACGAACCAGAACTCTTTTGCCTTTTACGTTGATATCATCAACAGATTTTTTATTAAGCATTGGCATATGCCTCCTTTTTATTATTCGCACATCTGTGCAATTACAGCCGCAACTGTATCACGCGGTCTTCGTCAGTTCCTCTCACACACATGGATCTTCACTCATGACCCGCGTATAAAAAAGGAGCCCGGTCCAAAGAGACCGGACCCCCAATGAGCCTATGGATTATGCATTCAGCAGTTTTCCGAAGTGTTTGATTGTTCTTACCATCTGGCTTGTGTAAGAATTCTCATTGTCATACCATGAAACAACCTGTACTTCTGTTGTACCGTTTTCCAGTGGCAGAACCATTGTCTGAGTAGAATCAAACAGAGAACCGAATCTCATACCAACGATATCGCTGGATACGATTTCGTCTTCGTTGTATCCGAAGGACTCGTTAGAAGCTGCTTTCATGGCTGCGTTGATCTGATCAACTGTTACATTACCTTCAACAACTGCTGTCAGGATAGTTGTGGATCCTGTAGGAGTTGGAACACGCTGTGCAGAACCGATCAGTTTGCCGTTCAGTTCCGGGATTACCAGACCGATTGCTTTTGCAGCACCTGTGCTGTTCGGAACGATGTTAACTGCAGCTGCACGAGATCTTCTCAGATCGCCTTTTCTCTGCGGTCCGTCCAGAGTCATCTGATCTCCTGTGTAAGCGTGAATTGTGCACATGATACCGGATTTGATCGGTGCCAGGTCATTCAGAGCTTTTGCCATAGGAGCCAGGCAGTTTGTTGTACAGGAAGCTGCAGAGATGATGTGATCATCTGCTGTCAGAGTTTCATGGTTTACGTTGTAAACGATTGTTTTCAGATCGTTTCCAGCCGGAGCGGAAATGATAACGTGTTTAGCACCTGCATCGATATGAGCCTGAGCTTTGTCTTTGGATGTATAGAAACCTGTACACTCCAGAACTACGTCTACACCGATTTCTCCCCAAGGAAGTTCAGCTGCATTAGCTTTTGCGTAGATTTTGATTTCTTTTCCATCAACAGTGATAGAATCTTCACCAGCTTTAACTGTGTCAGCCAGAGCATATTTTCCCTGTGTGGAATCATATTTCAGTAAGTGTGCTAACATTTTTGGGGAAGTCAGGTCGTTGATTGCAACGATTTCAAATCCCTCTGCTCCAAACATCTGTCTGAATGCCAGACGACCGATACGTCCAAAACCATTAATTGCTACTTTTACTGCCATGATTTTCATTCCTCCTAAAAAGTAAATAAAATTTGTGATCTTTCTTTAAGATTGTTAAAGAAACATCAACCTGTAATTATTCTACCTAATTTACCTGAAAAATTCAAGCATAATTTCAAATTTTACCCAAAACTTTTCTGAATTCAGGTTTTCCCTGTCTGAAGACTGCATAAGAATCGAATCCGCAGTCAGAAAGCAATGCGGGAAGCCTGTCAAATCCGTATTCCAGATATTCCGGCACATGACCGTCGGAACCGATCGTGATCAATTCTCCGCCCAGTTCCCGGTATCTGCGGATCACATCCGGATGCGGGTTGGTAAATCCGAGCATCCGAAGTCCTGCGGTGTTGACTTCCAGTGCGATCTGATGATCAATCAGATATTGCAGAATCGCATCGATTTCTTCCGAAAATCTTTCATATGAATAATATTTGTCTTTTTCTTTTCCGTAGCGCACCGCATAATCCAGATGTCCCAGCGTATGGATCTTCGGTGCTCTCTTTAAGTTTTCCAGAGTCGCCCGGAAATATTCACGGTATGCCTCTTCATCTCCCAGTTTTTCGTATATTTTTCCGAAATAAGGGTCTTCTCCGTGGATCAGGTGCATGGAACCGATAACAAAATCAAACGGATACTTCGCAAGATAGGCATCCTGGCGTTCTTTCAGATGTTCCTGCATGCCCAGTTCTACACCGAGACAGATGCGGATCCGGTCTTTGTACTCTTCCTGTACTTCCAGCACGCGTTTTACATAGGCATCCGTATCCAGATCAAACTCGCCTTCCGGATAATCCATATCCATATGATCGGTAAAACAGATATGATCCAGCCCCAGTTCTATGGCACGTTCTACCTGATCGGTGATCTTTGTCTCACTGTCCGCCGAAAATTCGGTGTGAATGTGACAGTCTGCGGTTATTCTGCCAGCGTACGGACCGGCTTCTGTTTCTCTGATCATACGATGGTTCCTCCTCCTAACACATGTTCGCCCTGATATAATACGAGAGCCTGTCCCGGGGTTACTGCACGCACCGGAGTATCAAAATGACATTCTAACAGATCCTCTCCGATCCGTTTCACTTTACAGGTATCCCCTCTGTGATTATAACGGATCTTACCAAGTGCTTCGATCTCTTCCGGAATATCTTCCACCGCCATAAAGTTCAGGCGGTTCGCCCGCACGGTGGTCGTAAACAGATCTTCGTTGCTTCCAAGAACCACTTCATTGGTTTCCGGACAAATTTTCTGTACAAATACCGGTTTTCCAAGGGCGATATTCAGTCCTTTTCTCTGTCCGATCGTGTAGCGGGTGATTCCCTTGTGGCGTCCGAGCACTTTACCGTCTTTGTCCACAAAATTGCCCTCCGGCACTTTTCCCTGACCGTATTCGTCGATAAATCCCGCATAATCGTTATCATCCACAAAGCAGATCTCCTGAGAATCCTTTTTGTGTGCAGTCGGAAGTCCGATCTTTTCTGCCATGTCACGGATCTGGTCTTTGGAATAGTCACCTACCGGCATCAGTGTCCGTTTTAACTGTTCCTGTGTCAGATTATACAACGCATACGTCTGATCTTTTGCCGCAGTCACGGAATTGTGGATCGCATATCTGCCGTTTGGCAGCTGCTCGATTCTTGCATAATGTCCGGTGGCAATATAATCTGCACCGATGGCAAGACTTCTTTGCAGCAGGGACTCCCATTTTACATAGCGGTTGCAGGCGATACACGGATTCGGTGTGCGGCCGTGCAGATACTCGTCCACAAAATAATCCATGACATTTGCTTTGAATTCTTTCTTGAAATTCATAACATAATAAGGAATATCAAGAATCTGTGCCACTCTTCTCGCATCGTCAACGGCAGAAAGGCCGCAGCATCCCCCGTTTTCTTCCTGGATCAGCTCCGGCTCGTCCTGCCATATCTGCATGGTTACTCCGATCACATCGTAACCCTGTTCTTTTAACAGCCAGGCTGCCACAGAGGAGTCAACTCCTCCGGACAGCCCTACAACTACCTTTTTTTTCATTAATATTCTTCCTCTTCGGTCTCGCCTTCGCTGATATCAGACTTCGGTTTGCTTAAACCTTCGATCTTGATATTGTGTTTTTCAGCGTAATCCCACAGTGCTGCGTGGATGGCTTCCTCAGCCAGCAGAGAACAGTGAACTTTTACAGGCGGCAGTCCGTCCAGCGCTTCCATAACGGCTTTGTTGGTTACTTCCAGAGCTTCCTGGATGGTTTTTCCTTTTACCAGTTCTGTTGCCATACTGCTGGTTGCAACAGCTGCACCACAGCCGAAAGTTTTGAATTTGCAGTCCTGGATGATGCCGTTGTCATCGATATCCAGATACATTCTCATGATATCTCCACATTTTGCATTACCTACGGTACCTACTCCGCTGGCGTTTTCGATTTCTCCTACATTTCTCGGATGCTGAAAATGATCCATTACTTTTTCGCTATACATATCTATATTTCCTCCGTATATTCGTATGTTAATCTTTTTTATTATTTATTCTGTTTTTTCATAAAGTCTTCGTACAGCGGAGACATACTTCTCAGACGCGCTACGATACCTTTGATCTGCTCAACAACAAAATCTGCATCTTCTTTTGTGGTTTCCTCACTCAGCGTCAGCCGCAGAGATCCGTGTGCGATCTCGTGAGGCAGCCCAATGGCCAGCAGTACATGAGAAGGATCCAGAGATCCGGAAGTACAGGCGGAACCACTGGATGCACAGATACCTGCCATATCCAGCATGATCAGCAGGGATTCTCCCTCGATGAACTGGAAGCTGAAGTTTACGTTGTTCGGCAGACGCAGGGTTGGATGTCCGTTCAGTTTGCAGTACGGGATCTCTTCCTGGATCTTTTTGATCATGTAATCTCTTACTTCGATCTCTTTTGCAGTACGTTCTTCCATGGTACGAAGTGCACGCTCTGCTGCCACACCGTATCCTACGATGCCCGGTACATTTTCTGTTCCGGCTCTTCTCTTTCTCTCCTGAGCGCCGCCGTGAACGAAGGAACGCAGTTTTAATCCTTTACGGATATAAAGACATCCGATACCTTTTGGTCCGTTGATCTTATGTCCGCTGGAGCTTAACATATCAATATGACATTCGTCTACATTGATCGGGATCTGACCAAATGCCTGTACAGCGTCGGTATGGAATAAAATACCGTGTTCTTTTGCGATCGCACCGATTTCTTTGATTGGCTGCAGGGTACCGATCTCATTGTTTGCTGCCATGACTGAGATCAGGATGGTCTCCGGTGTGATGGCTTTCTGCAGCTGATCCAGATCTACAACACCATTTTCATCTACATCGATGTAAGTGATCTTTGCTCCCTGTTTTTCCAGCCATTCGCAGGTATGCAGGATCGCATGATGCTCGATCTTTGTGGTGATGATGTGGTTTCCTTTTGATTTATATGCTTCGTAAGTAGCTTTCAGTGCCCAGTTATCAGACTCGGAACCACCTGCGGTAAAGTAGATGTCGTTCGGATTCGCTCCGATGACAGATGCTACTTTTTCTCTTCCTTCTGTTACGGCTTTTTTGCTGATTCCTGCCAGTTCATATACGCTGGATGGATTGCCATAGTATTCTGTAAAATACGGGAGCATCGCCTCTACTACTTCCGGTGCAACTTTTGTGGTTGCCGCATTATCCAGATAAATAATTTTCTTCATGATGATTTTGCCTCCTATCCCTGACAGCCTGCAGGCTGTACCTGTCCTTTTTCTTTCAGTTTTTTACTCTCTTCCACCAACTGGTTGAGATACATGGTATCCACTGCATGAGTAATTCCTTCGTTGATGCGCTGCCATACATATCGCGTCACACACAGATCTGCATTTTCGCAGCCACCGTTTCCTTCTTCGCCGTTTGCCGGACAGGTTACTGCCCGCAGATCTCCTTCCAGTGCACGAAGGATATCTCCAACCGAGATACCGATTGCCGGTCTTGCCAGCTGGTACCCTCCGTTGGCTCCCCGGATGCTTTTCACCAGTCCTTCCTTTTTCAGACTGGCCATCAGCTGTTCAAGATAACGCTCGGAGATGTTCTGCCGATCCGCTATACTCTGTATAGACACCGGTTCTTTTTCACTATATACAGCCAGATCGATCATCGCTCGGAGACCGTATCTGCCCTTCGTTGATAATTTCATGTTGCCTCCCTTCCGGAAGTTTCCTTTGGTCTTTCAGATTCCCTAGTAATCTACTGGGATATGACCCTTTGTCAATATAACACGACTCCCCGGTTCTGTCAAGGCTGGCAGCCTCATATATTTAAAAAAAGCCCCGGAGCTTGTTATGTTTTCTTCTGCGAAGCATCCTGTCCTCACCGGTACTGCCATCCTCACCTGTGCGGGTACCTTGAGCCGCCTGATTGGCTTCTTTTATAGAATATTCCTATCCCGCACCATTGGTGCACAGGGTCTGGGAATCTACCAGATGATTTTCCCGGTCTATGCCTTCTGCCTGTCCGGTGTCACCGCCGGCATTCAGAGTGCCTTATCCCGCTGCTGCTCCGCCGCTTTATCCAAGGGAAATCCGAGAAAGGGATGGGTATTTTTCCTGAGTGGCAGCGGACTTTCTGTTGGACTTTCACTGATCGTGTCCTTTTTTCTGTACACCCGCGCACCCTGGATCAGCCTTCATATCTTACATGAGATCCGATGCTGTGAACTTCTGCAGCTGCTTGCTTTCAGCCTGCCCCTCTGTTCCATACACACCTGCATCCATGCCTGGTACTTTTCCACCCGCCGAACCACGGTTCCGGCTGTATCACAATTACTGGAACAGTTTGCCCGGGTGGGTGCTTCTTATGTCATTTACCTGATTTTCCTGGAGCAAAACCTTGCTCCGACACCGATCCTCGCCGTTGGCGGCATGCTTTTCGGAGAACTGGCGGCATGCTTCTTCTGCGTTTTCTGTCTCGCTTTCCAGAAACCTTCCTATAAAGGCACTACCGACTTTCGCGTCCGTTCCTGCCTCTGGGAAATCCTTACCTTATCCGTCCCGCTCACCCTGAACCGCATGCTCGTCAACCTCTTACAGAGTACCGAAGCCATCCTCATCCCAGGAAAACTCGAAGCATCCGGACTTACAAACGCACAGTCCCTCAGTCTGTATGGCGCGCTGACCGGTATGGCATTGCCCTTTATTTTATTTCCTTCTGCGATCACGTCCGCCCTCTCCACGATGCTCCTCCCAACCATCGCCGGACAGCAGGCAGCCGGAAAAGAAGATGCCATCATCCGCTCTACCGAACAGACCATTCAATACTGTCTGTGGCTCGGCTTTTTATCCGGAGGAATCTTCTTCTTTTTCGGAAAAGAGCTGGCACAGATCTTCTACCAAAACCAGGACGCCGGCATCTTTTTACAGATCCTGGCCTTTCTCTGCCCGTTCCTCTACCTCACCGCCACCCTGAACGGCATCCTGAACGGCCTGGGACACACCGTCCAATGCCTGATCCAAAGCCTCGCCGGCCTTGGAATCCAAATCCTCTTCGTGACCTTCGCAATCCCCCACATGGGAATCCGCGGCTACCTCTTCGGACTGCTTTTAAGCCAGCTTATCATTACGGGATTAAACCTGATCTTTTTACATAAAAGTGTAAAATTTCGATTTCCAGCAGTAGAATGGATCGTCCTGCCCTGTTGTGGAATGATCCTTGGATGTGGATGCGGTCTGTTTCTCTACCGTATACTGTCTGAAATGAAAATGAGTGGATATATCACACTGTTCGGAAGCGTTCTTATAGCCGGAGGAATATTCCTGCTGATGATGAAATTATTCAACCAAAAAACTCCACACTAGAGCGTGTCTGAAAAAGGCTTTTCATGAGCTGCGAGTCTCAGTTTGTGGGAGATTTTTCCTGAATGAGGGCGGCGTAGCGGGCTGCGTCAACCGAATGAAGGTAAAATATGCCGCAAAGTGGGACGTGTAGATTGCAGGAATGATTTTTCAAACACGCTCTAACCATGTTTATCTTTCATATCAGAAAACAAGTTATCTGTAATATACGAACTTTTCAGATTTACTCTGTGCCTTCTTTTTCACACCATTCACAAACGACTTTTCATTTACCTCTAAAAGCACATCAAAATATATTCACGAAAATCAAAATTGGTCCACCGGACCAATTATTGATATGCAATGCAACAAAAGTCGAGATAAAATACGCTTCGCGAATTTTACTCGTTATTGCAACAGTCACCAGTCTCTCATGCAAGCATAGACTTTAGCTCGTTGTTTGCCAAAACCAATGGCTGGCTTGCGATCCATGGGTGGACAACACTTTTTGGGCGTTCAGGGCAAGCTTTGAAATCCAGCACTTACGCAGACTTTGGCGCTGGTCAGCTGACCAGCGTCAATTAGTCGAAGTTAGTGATTAGTTCAAAGTTGCCCTGCCCAAGTTGTCCACCCATGGATCACAAGCCAGCCACGTCCCCTTAGCCAACTACTCTTATTTTTTTGTTTTTTATCCTAACAAAGTTCCGCAATCGTATGCAGCAACGCTCTCGAATCCTCCCAGCCCAGGCAAGGATCTGTAATCGATTTTCCGTACACGTGATTCTCACATCCGATCTTCTGGCTGCCCTCAACCAGATAACTCTCGATCATCACGCCCTTCACCAGCTTCTTAATGTCCCCGGAAACATTTCTGCTGTGAAGCACTTCTTTTACAATACGGATCTGCTCCTTAAACTGCTTGTTCGAATTTGAATGATTCGCATCCACGATCGTCGCAGGATTCTGCAGATCTCTCTCATTATATTTTTCCAGCAGAAGCTGCAGATCCTCATAATGATAGTTCGGGATCGCATTGCCATGTTTATTCACCGCACCACGAAGAATCGTATGCGCCAGCGGATTGCCGTCAGTCTCTGCTTCCCAGTTTCTGTAGATAAAATTCTGTTTGATCTGTGCAGCCACAACCGAATTCAGCATAACGGACAGATCTCCACTGGTCGGATTTTTCATACCTACCGGAATATCCATACCACTGGCTACCATACGATGCTGCTGATTTTCCACGGAACGCGCACCGATCGCAACATAAGAGAGAATATCATCCAGATATCTCCAGGTTTCCGGGTACAGCATCTCATCTGCGGCTGTCAGACCGGATTCCTCGATAGCACGCATGTGCATCTTACGGATCGCGATCAGACCGTGCAGCAGATCCGGTTTCTTCTCCGGGTCCGGCTGATGCAGGATTCCCTTGTAACCTTCACCGGTTGTTCTCGGTTTGTTGGTATAAATTCTCGGAATCAGGATCAGTTTGTCCGCTACCTCTTCCTGTACTCTGGACAGACGGTTGATATATTCACAAACTGCCTCTTCGTTATCTGCGGAACACGGTCCGATGATAACCAGAAACTTGTCGGATTCTCCGGTAAATACTTTACGGATCATCTCGTCTCTTTCTTCTTTGATCCGTGCCACCTTCTGTGTCACCGGATAATCCGCTTTGATCTCTGTCGGTGTTGGCAGTTTTTTCAACAGTTCAATACTCATAATAACTTCTCTCCTCTTATTTTCTCGGGTGTGCTTTGGTATAAACATCCCTGATTTTATACACATTCATATTCAGATACATCTGTGTTGTCGATATATCCGAATGTCCCAGCATCTCCTGCACGCTCTTTAAATCCGCTCCGTTCTGGATCAGATGAGCGGCAAACGAATGACGCAGGGTATGCGGTGTGATATCTTTCTCAATTCCGGCGGTTTGTGCATAGTGCTTGAGCACCTTCCAGAACCCCTGCCGGCTCATCGGTTTTCCGGAACAGTTCGTAAAAAGCACTTCACTCTCCTGTCCCTTCAGAAATCCGTCCCGCACCGTATGCATATACTGCTGCAATGCTTTTTTCGCCTGACTTCCAAACGGAATCACACGCTCACTGTCTGTATCCCTGCAGTTGATATATCCCATCGCCAGATTGACATCCGACATTTCCAGATGGATCAGCTCACTGACCCGGATACCGGTGGCATATAAAAGTTCCAGCATTGCCCGGTCCCGCAGTCCCTTCGGTGTCCTGTCTGATGGCTGGCGAAGAAGCAGATCCACTTCCTCCACAGACAGAATCTCCGGCATCTTCTTTTCCACCTTCGGCGGATGCAGATGATCTGCCGGGTTATTCTCTATGAGATGTTCCTGATACAGATACTGGAAAAACGCACGCATGGAAGCCACGCTTCTCGATACCGTAGATGCTGCGAAATGATTTTTCTCCAGATACAGCATGTAAGAATTCAGGCTGGTTTCTGTGATATCCTGCACCCGGGTCATCTGGTGTACCTCCTGAAAATACAGCATCATTTTCTTCAGATCTCTCTCATAGGACACCACTGTATTGCCGGACATTCTTTTTGTATTATGTAAATAGGATATAAATAATTTTATCTCTGTTTCCATATCTTCCCGTGTCCTCATTATGTGATAATAGCGCAAAAACCTCACCTGTTTTTGCCGCATAGATCTATTATAGCCGTGTTTTTACAGAAAAGCAAATCCTTATTTTCCTGATTTTTTCTTCTTTTTCCAATATTTATCTGAGACTACAACATATCGAAATCCGGTATTTTATGTCTACCATATCTTGTAAAATTTTTCTTTTTAAACATGTTCCAGCAGCCATCTCATCCAGACCGGATGGACATACGCTTCCAGGACAACACCCGCCAGACACAGAAAAATTACCGCTGTTCCTGTAAGAAGATAGATTTTTATAACTTTTACAGGTTTCTTCCAGATATTTCCCCGTTCCTTATAAATTTTTGTCATCAGCAGTGCAACCGCGGGAAAATATACAATCATCTGTGGAAATAACGAACCTGCAAAGATCCAGAACCCCCGGATTCCCTGTTCCAGAATCAGAAGGCTTCCCGCCGCTCCGGCAAGAAACCCCATCCAGGCAGCTGCTACCACAACGATAAAGCGCGCCGCACCCGTAAGTCCTGTAAGTAGAAAAAACGCAACGGCAAACATCCGGTTTTCCAAGAGATACCAGAAATACTCCGCGGATTTTCCCTTTTTATTCTTAATCTGTGTCAGTGCATACAGCTCCAGCATCTGATTCTGCCCGTTTCGCCAGGGATATGCAAGGTTGGCAAACAGAATTCCGCCAAGCAAACCAAGAGCAAAACACCCGGCAAGGAAGCCAAGCACCATCCACATCTCCCGCTCCCAGATTTTTTTCATTTTCTACCCCTCCTATGTATCCTATGATAGAAAAGACCTATTTAGTATGATAAAATACAGGTATCTTATCATGGCAGGAGGAACTTTTATGAATCAGACATCTCAGCAGCCGGGTCTGAAAGAAAAACAGTCCCACGGTACCCGCCTGTTTCCCTGTGCTTATTACCATTTCAACAATCTCAGTTACCGTCTCCGCGTCCGCCATCACTGGCACGAAGAGGTTGAGGTTGTTTATCTTCAGCATGGTTCCTACAAACTGGATATCAATATGGAGCCTTACGGAACCGATCAGGAATGTTTTCTGTTTCTTAACAGCGGCGAGCTTCATTCCCTCCGCTCTGTAAGCGTGGAATTTGATGAGCAGGCGATCGTTTTTTCGCCCTCTATGCTGCTGTTTCACAATTATGACTCGATCGATGAATTGATCTTACTGCCGCTGGCACAGAACAAACTGACATTTCCCCGTTTTCTTGATCAGACCAGTCCTTTTTTCCCTGCATTCCGCAGCTGTTATCAGCAGATCAGCCGGATTTTCTTAAAAAACAATGAGACACTCGTCACCGGAGAACAGATTCTCACCGATAACGTCATCGCTCAGTTACAGATCAAAGCCGGAATCTTACAGCTGATCGGGATCCTGATGGAAGCCGGTCTGATGCGCCAGTCACCGGGATCAGAGAGCCAGAAAATTACAGCTATCAAAACTGTACTTTCCTATATTACGGAGCACTACCAGGAAAAGTTGTATGTGCAGGATCTGGCATCTCAGATCAATATGAATGAACAGTATTTTTGTCGCTTTTTCAAGCGTTCCATCGGAAAGACACCGATCGATTATATCAACGATTACCGTTTAAATAAAGTCATCCGCCTGTTGGAAACCCGCGATGCCCCGGTGACAGAGGTCTGTCTGGAATGTGGTTTTAACAACATGGGGAATTTTCAGCGCCTCTTCAAGCGGAAAACCGGAACCACCCCACTGCAATACCGGAAATTATATCTGGCAAGGAAGTCAGAATAATATACTTTCCAATCAGTTTTCCGGTAGTATTTTTCTTATTTCTCTTCTATAATGTCAGTAAATGATTCGTAAGAAGCAACAGGAGGATTTTTACAATGTTAGAAAAAAAGTGGTGGCATGAGAAAGCCGCATATCAGATTTACCCGAAGAGTTTCTGCGATACCAACGGAGATGGTATCGGTGATCTGAAAGGTGTGATCAGCAAACTGGATTACCTGAAAGATCTGGGGGTGGACATCATCTGGCTCTCCCCGATCTACTGCTCCCCGCTGGCAGATCAGGGATACGATATTTCCGACTATTACGATATCGACCCGAGATTCGGAACCATGGAAGACATGGACGAACTGTTAAAAGAGGCAAAAGCCCGTGATATGTACATCGTTATGGACCTGGTTGTCAACCACTGTTCCGATGAACACGAATGGTTCAAAAAAGCCTGTGAAGATCCGGACGGTGAGTACGGAAAATATTTCTACATCGCCGATACCAAAGATTATAAACTTCCAAACAACTGGCGTTCTTACTTCGGCGGTCCTGTATGGGATCTTCTGCCGGGACATACCGACAAATATTACATGCATGTATTCCACAAAAAACAGCCGGATCTGAACTGGGAAAATCCAAAACTTCGTGAAGAAGTATACAAGATGATCAACTGGTGGCTGGATCGCGGTGTAGCCGGTTTCCGTATCGATGCGATCATGAACATTAAAAAACCGAATATCTACACCAGCTACCCTGCAGACCGTGAGGACGGACTGGCAAGCATCGAAAACATGCTCCATGACGCCGTAGGTATCGATGATTTCCTGCATGAGATGAAAGTGGAAACCTTTGAAAAACATCACGCATTTACCGTAGGTGAAGTATTTACCGACCGTCCGGACGCTCTGGAAGCCTTTATCGGAAACAACGGTCACTTCTCTTCCATGTTTGACTTTGCAGAAACCATCGCCGGCAAATCCGATGATGGCTGGCACAAATGCAAACCGGTTGTATGGGGTGACGAATACAAAAAAGCTGCTTTCGGCACCCAGGCAAGACTGGGCGATATCGGATTTATCTCCAATATCATTGAAAATCATGACGAACCTCGTGGTGTCAGCCACTATATCCCGGAAGCAGACGTCAGCGACACCAGCAAGAAAATGCTTGCGGCTGTCAACTTCATGCTCCGCGGACTGCCTTTCATCTACCAGGGTCAGGAACTGGGTATGACAAACGTTGCTTTCAACTCCATCGATGAGATCGATGACTGCAGTACCCTCGATGAGTATCAGGTAGCACTGGATGCCGGACTGACTCCGGAAGCTGCTTTCAAAGCGGTTGTTCCTTACAGCCGTGACAATGCCCGTACTCCATTCCAGTGGGATGCAACTGCTAACGCAGGATTTACCACAGGAACCCCGTGGCTGAAAGTGAATCCGAATTATACCGGTATCAATGCCGCCGAACAGGTGAACCGCCCGGATTCCATGTATCACTGGTACAAAGAGCTGATCGCCCTCCGCAAGAATCCGGAATACAAAGATGTGGTTGTATACGGCGAAGTTGTCCCATACAAAGAAGGACAGACCAATCTGATGGCTTATTACAGAAAAGGCACTGACAGAACTCTGCTGGTAGTTGCCAATTATCAGCACGATGCTCAGGACGTTGTTCTTCCGGGAACTTACAAAAAAGTGCTGATGAACAATCTGGAAACACTGGATCTCAACGGAGATATCCTTCATATGCCAGGTTATCAGGCAGTAATTTTCGAGATGTGATGATTCCGATACGTTCTGCGCAGATCGTAATGTAAATCAGGAACCGATACTGTTACATTTTCAAAACTGACGGGAAAGCAGTTTTCTGTTTCATTCCCGTCAGTTTTTGTATCAAACAGTTATCTGTCTGTCGAATAAGCATCGCCCTTTATCATTCTCTTTCTGATGTGTTTGATATAATCCCACAGACCGGCCTTTTTCACAGATTTTGCAGCCACTATATCCGTTTTGCCAACCACCTTTCCATCCAGCAAATACTGTGCTTCGCCAACGATATCTCCTTTCTTTACCGGTGCTTGCAGATCCTTCATATACACAATCTTCTTTTCTATCTGCGAAAGATTTTTCCCTTCTGTATCCAGATACCGGAATTCTCCTGTATACCGGCATGCCACCTCCGCTTTCACGCCTCCTTTTATCGGTACCGGATCCGGATTTTTCCTGTTTTCATCCAGATAAAGATTACACTTTCCAAATCCATAATCAAGCAAGGCTGCCGCATCTTTAAATCGCACCTTGGCATCCGGCGCACCCATGACTACCGCAAGCAACGTCATCTCTCCTCTCTGTGCAACTGCTGATACACAGTATTTTGCCACACTGGTACTTCCGGTTTTCAGACCAACGCACCCTTCGTAACTGCGAATCAGCTTGTTGGTATTGGTCAGGCAGAATTCTTTCTCTCCCTGTGCCGTTCTGTGGATAATATTTTCCATCCAGATAGAGGAATACTCAAGGATACGGGGAAAGCGGGTAATCAGTTCTCTTGAGACAATTGCGACATCAGAAGCCGTGGTATAATGTTCCTCGGAATCTGTAAGTCCGCAGCAGTCCTCAAACTGTGTATGTATCATGCCAAGTTCTCCGGCTTTTTCATTCATTCTTTTGACAAATTCTTCCTCACTTCCCGCAAGATGTTCTGCCATTACAACGGATGCATCATTTCCCGATGCAACTACGATACATTTGATCAGGGTCTCCACTGTCTGTTTTTCTCCCTCTTCCAGAAAAACCTGAGATCCCCCCATGCTTTTTGCATAGGCACTGGTTACCGCCTCTTCCTCCAGCGTGATCTGTCCGTCTTCCAGTGCTTCAAAAATCAGAAGCAGAGTCATGATTTTGGTAATGCTTGCCGGACTTCGCTGTTCTTCTCCGTTTTTTTCGTATAAAACAGTTCCTGTAGATGGTTCCATAAGTACCGCTCCCGGTGCGCTGATCTCCGGCGTCGGCTGTACAGCCCCCTGGATTGTCACAGGACAGATTTCAGCCGTTATCAGCATCAGAAGCAATACCCATGTGATAATTCTTTTCTTCATCATCTTTGCCCGTTTCGGATCTTTGTTTCACTATATGCCGGAACATCTGCTTTTTGCACGGGAATATGAACCGTAACCTGTTCTTTACTTTTTTTATACAATTTGCTTGAGATTTTCTTGCCACTTTCTTTCTTTTTGTGTATAATAGTTATATTTATATGTCAGCTAAAGAAAATCAATAACTGTTCAGTACCCTAGAGTGTGTCTGAAAAAGGCTTTTCGTGAGCTGCGAGTCTCAGTTTGTGGGAGATTTTATCCGAATGAGGGCGGCGTAGCGGGCTACGGCAACCGAATGAGGGTAAAATATACCGCAAAGTGGGGCTTGCAGATTGCGGAAATGATTTTTCAGACACGCTCTAGCACACAAAACAATACCAGCCGGATGCGGGAATCACGCAAACTGGAACAAAAACGGAAACGCCAGCAACAGGTCCGGCGTCAAAAGATATTTCTTGCCTGTTCCTGTCTGATCCTGACTGCCGGAATCGGTTTATTCGTCACACTCTATCACAATAATCATGATCAGAATATCTATACAGTTTACAAGCTTTCCGATTACACCGAGGAGCTCGCTGCCTCCCATGGTGTTCATGCCGAAAGCACAGAACCTTTCACTCTGGAAACTTTACAGGAACAATATAAAAAGGTGCTGACTCAGGATTATCACACCCTGGGTTAGCACCCGTTTTTTACTCTTTCTGTAACTGTTCAGTACCCTCACAGTTACTCGCGGAATAGTTACCTCATTTTTCCAATATAAAAACTGACACGTTCTTTCATCTCTTCCACTTTTCTCGGCATTCTGTTCATTTTCGCTTTGAACAGATGCAATGAAAAATCAAATGTATAGATCACAACCACGACTGCCGCCAGGTCTCTGCCAAATCGAACAGAATAACTGTCAGATACGAAGTTTACAAATCTCTGCAGGAAGCCAAACATAAAGATTGTATAGAATCCCCACGCTATCGTACTCTCCAGACAGATCACACCTTTGTAATTAAAAGGTTTCTCCGTGTAATCCCACCAGACCTGTCCAAACAGATTGCGCATAAGCACTGCCGTAATATATTCCAGCGTCGTAGCAAGAACCGCGCCCGCCAGATAAAGCACCACATATTGACCTTCCAGCGGACGAAGCATTCCATACACTGACAGAGCTCCTACTGCATAGATCGGACAAAAGGGAGAAAACGCAAATCCGCGGTTAGTCAGTTTCCTGTTACAAAATGACATATAGATGGATTCCACTACCCACCCCATGAAACTATACAGGATAAACCATTGGATAAAATGATACAGATCCGTGCCATACACTGCATGTGTCCACATAGAAATTTCCCCTCATTTCTTTTTCTGCACTTATCGGCAGATTTCTATTCTGCGAAAATTATATCATATGCCTTTGCAAAAGACTATACAGATTTCAAATCTTAAAGAAATTATAAGATTTGAAAAAGATATACGTAAAAGAGGGATCCTGCTCGCAGTATCCCTCTTCTCATGGCTTACGCCAATGTGCACATATTAATTATATTTACGTTTTCTTGCAGCTTCAGATTTTTTCTTACGACGAACACTTGGTTTCTCGTAATGCTCTCTTTTGCGGATTTCCTGCTGAATGCCTGCTTTTGCACAGCTACGTTTAAATCTACGCAGAGCACTATCTAAAGTTTCGTTTTCTTTTACGATAACGTTTGACATAGTCTCACACCTAACCTCCCTCCAGTTGTAGATTGTGCATAATACAACTGTTTGGGTATTTTATTGCACTGGTAATTATTATAACAGATTTTTTTATTTCGTCAACTGGTTTTTTGAGATTTTTCCGGTTTTTTTGTTGTTTTTTCCGGACTGGAATTATTTCAGCTGTCCCTCTACCAGTTCTGCTACTTTTGCGATAACTTCCGGAATCTTATCCGGGTTCTTGCCGCCGGCCTGTGCCATATTCGGACGTCCACCACCGCCGCCTCCGACGATTGCAGCCGCTGCTTTGATCAGATTACCTGCATGTGCTCCTTTATCCATAGCACCCTGTGTTGCCATGGCAAGAAGGCTTACTTTGCCATCTTTGGCAGATGCCAGAACTACCACACCTTCACCCAGTTTTTCTTTCAGCTGATCGCCCAGGTCACGCAGTCCATTCATATCTACGCCATCAACGGCAGATGCCAGAACTTTCACACCTTTTACTTCCACAACCTGATCCATAACATTTCCCAGAGAATCCTGAGCCATCTTACTCTTCAGAGATTCATTTTCACTCTGCAGTTCTTTTACTTCTTTCTGCAGATGTGTGATCTTTTCTGTGATCTCAGCAGGACTGGTCTTCAGTGTTTTTGCGATTGTATGCAGATCTTCTTCCATCTGACGATAGTATTCGATCACGTTGTTACCTGTCAGTGCTTCGATACGACGAACACCTGCCGCAACACCTGCTTCGGATACGATCTTGAACAGTGTAATATTCGCTGTATTTGCCACATGAGTACCACCACAGAGTTCTACAGAGAAATCACCCATGGATACCACACGTACCTCATCGCCGTATTTCTCACCGAACAGTGCCATAGCACCTGTTTTCTTAGCTTCTTCGATACCCATGATCTGTGTGGTTACCGGCAGTGCAGCCTGGATCTCTTTATTTACCAGAGCCTCTGTTTCTGCAATCTCTTCCGGAGTCATTGCCTGGAAGTGTGCGAAATCGAAACGCAGTCTGGTCGGATTCACCAGAGAACCTTTCTGTTCTACATGAGCGCCAAGAACAGTCTTCAGGGCTTTCTGCAGCAGATGGGTTGCACTGTGGTTCTTACAGGTATCTTTTCTTTCCTGCTCGTCTACTTTCAGTGTTACTTCATCTCCGTTGGAGATCATACCGGATTCCATCACACCTACATGACCGTATTTGCCGCCACGAAGTTTGATGGTATCTTCTACACGGAATACACCGTTTGCAGTGGTGATCACACCGGTGTCACCTTCCTGTCCACCCATGGTAGCGTAGAACGGTGTCTTTTCTACAAAGATGGTTCCTTTCTGACCTTCCATCAGGGAATCCACGATCTCTGTCTCTGTGGTCAGAACAGTTACTTTGGAGGCAACTTCCAGTTTGTCATATCCGTCAAATTCGGTTGTGATATTGCGGTCGATCTCATCGTATACAGTTGCATCTGCGCCCATATAGTTGCTGACTGCACGGCTTTCTCTTGCACGTTTTCTCTGCACTTCCATCTCTTCTTTGAAGCCGTCTTCATCAATAGTGTATCCTTTTTCTTCCAAAATCTCTTTCGTCAGATCGATCGGGAAGCCATACGTATCATACAGACGGAAGGCATCGGAGCCTCCAAGGACGGACTTTCCTGCTTCTTTCATCTCAGCTTCCAGATCGGCGAGAATCTTCAGTCCCTGGTCAATGGTCTTGTTGAACTGACTTTCTTCGTTATGCAAAACATTCAGGATAAAGGTTTTCTTTTCTTCCAGTTCCGGATATCCATCTTTGGATCCTTCGATGACAGTCTCACTCAGTTTCTCCAGGAACGGTCCTTCGATACCAAGAAGACGTCCGTGGCGGGCTGCACGACGGATCAGACGGCGAAGAACATATCCTCTTCCTTCATTGGTCGGCATAACCCCATCAGAGATCAGGAAGGTAGCGGAACGCATATGATCCGTGATCAGACGGATGGATACATCGTCCTCGTGATTGACACCATAAGTTTTTCCGGCAACTTCACAGACCTTATTTCTCAGGGCACGCAGTGTATCTACATCAAAAATAGAATCTACATCCTGAACAACAACAGCCAGACGTTCCAGCCCCATACCGGTATCGATATTTTTCTGTTTCAGAGTCTCATAATGACCTTCCCCGTCATTTTCGAACTGGGTAAATACGTTATTCCATACTTCCATATAACGGTCGCAGTCACATCCCACGGTACAGCCCGGTTTACCACAGCCGTATTTTTCTCCACGGTCATAGTAAATCTCAGAACACGGACCGCAAGGACCTGCGCCGTGCTCCCAGAAGTTGTCTTCTTTTCCGAAACGGAAGATTCTGTCAGCCGGAACACCGATTTCTTTATTCCAGATATCGAAGGCTTCATCATCCTCTTCATATACGGACGGATACAGACGGTTCTCATCCAGACCTACCACTTTGGTCAGAAATTCCCAGGACCATGCGATGGCTTCGTGTTTGAAGTAGTCACCAAAAGAAAAGTTACCAAGCATCTCGAAGAAAGTACCGTGACGGGCTGTCTTTCCTACGTTCTCGATATCACCGGTACGGATACATTTCTGACAGGTAGCCACACGGGTTCTCGGCGGAATCTCTGCTCCGGTAAAATACGGTTTTAATGGTGCCATACCTGCATTGATCAGCAGAAGGCTGTTATCATTCTGGGGTACGAGGGAAAAGCTGTTCATTACCAAATGACCTTTGCTCTCGAAAAAGTCCAGAAACATCTGACGAAGTTCGTTTACTCCATACTTTTTCACTGTATGTTCCTCCTCATATTTATTGCTGTCAGAAGCTCCACGATTCCGGAGCTTTCCCAGAAACATTCCGGAGCTTCCACAATTTTTCTCTATCTTTCTACTTTAGCACAATTGTGATGCCCGTGCAAGTGACACCCTTCTTATAAGCAGATTTTCATGAATTTTTTCTTACCACGTTTTACAACAAGACCCTCTTCTGTGATGTCTTCTTTTTTCACGTTGTAGCGAATGTCTGTAATTTTTTCTCCGTCTACGGATACACCTCCCTGCTCGATGGCACGACGTCCTTCAGAACGGGAAGTTACCAGACCGGCTTTACACAGCAGAGAAATCAGGTCGATGGTACCATCCTGAAAATCCTCGGCTACCAGTGTTGTGGATGGCATATTAGCTGCATTACCCGCAGAAAACAGTGCTCTTGCGCCTTCCTGTGCTTTCTTTGCTTCTTCCTCACCATGTACCAGGGCAGTCAGTTCGTAAGCCAGGATCTCTTTTGCCTGGTTTAACTGGCTTCCTTCCCATTTATCCATTTCGTCAATCTGCTCCAACGGCAGGAAAGTGAGCATACGAATACATTTGAGGACATCGGCATCTGCCACATTTCTCCAGTACTGATAAAAATCAAACGGAGAAGTTTTGTTTGGATCCAGCCATACCGCACCAGACTGTGTTTTACCCATTTTCTTTCCTTCAGAGTTTAACAGCAGGGTGATGGTCATGGCACATGCGTTCTTTCCTAATTTACGGCGGATCAGTTCGGTACCGCCCAGCATGTTACTCCACTGGTCGTCTCCGCCAAACTGCAGGTTACAGCCGTATTTCTGGTACAGCATGTAGAAGTCATAGCTCTGCATCAGCATATAGTTGAACTCCAGGAAACTTAATCCTTTTTCCATACGCTGTTTGTAGCATTCTGCGGTAAGCATACGGTTTACGGAGAAATGCGGTCCGATCTCGCGCAGGAAATCTACATAGTTTAATCCTAACAGCCAGTCTCCATTATTTACCATCAGTGCTTTTCCGTCAGAGAAATCAATAAAACGCTCCATCTGTTTTTTAAAGCAGTCACAGTTGTGCTGAATGGTTTCCTGTGTCATCATCTGACGCATATCACTTCTTCCGGACGGATCACCAACCATGGCAGTACCTCCACCGATCAGTGCAATCGGTTTGTTTCCTGCCATCTGCAGACGTTTCATCAGGCACAGTGCCATAAAATGCCCTACATGCAGACTGTCTGCAGTCGGGTCAAACCCGATGTAAAAAGTCGCTTTTCCATTATTGATCAAATCTTTAATTTCTTCTTCGTCGGTTACCTGGGCGATCAGACCACGGGCAACTAATTCGTCATAAATTGTCATGATAAACTTTCTCCTTTTGTGTTTATTTAGAACAAAGAATGTGTCTTGGCACATTCCCGCGGAACATTTTTTTACTTTACGGGAAAGCAATTTCCTGTAAAATAAGAAAACCTGGCCTCGTCCTTTTTATAGGACGGAAGCCAGGTTCCGTGATACCACCTAATTTCACAGAAGGTTCGCACCTCCTGCCTCTGTAAGTACAGGTAAATCTATACTCTGACCCGTATAACGGAGGTCCTTCCGTTGCAGCCTACCAGCACAATGCGTTCGGTGCAAAGCTCAAAGATGTATTCACAGAAAGTTCCCCGCGGGCCTCTCACCAACCGGCTCCTCTCTGTGCGGATGCTTGCTGCTACTGGTTCTTATCAATGCATTTTCTTATGAATCAATCATATGGATGTAGTATACAAACTTCTGCTTTTTTTGTCAAGGGGCTGATTTGCCGTCAAAGTTACTGTCCACTCCGTTTTCGGTAACTATTTCCTTACTCTGCCTTCACCGGGTCACTTACGCTTACTTCGTGGTCATACCATTTTCCTTTTGTTCCGACCAGTGCCAGATCAAAGGTTTCATCCAGTGCTTTTACCGGAACATCAAAGCCATATACTTCTTCTGTACTTCCGTCATCATAGGTGATCGTATCGGTTGTTGGCTGCAGAAGTTCTGCCCCGTCTTTCTGTGCATCTGCCGCTTTTCCCACATACAGGTTTACGATATTCTTAGATACCAGGCTGATATGGATCGTCATTTTTCCGTCTTTTACTGTCAGGATACCTTTTCCGTCATTTGCTTCGTTAACATGGAACATTCCACTGTCTGTGTCAAATTCTGCTTCATAAGTACCATCTTCCAGTGTGCCGGCTGTTTCCTCTGACTCTTCGGAAACAGCTGCATCATTTCCATCCATTGCAGCTTTGGTATGTGCTACATACAGATCCTGGATGGCAGCGATCTCTCCCAGTCCTGCGATCTGAGTATCAATCTTGTCAAATGCTCCTGATGCCTCGAACTGGCTCTTCCAGGAATCCTCATCATCTCCGGCCATATCGTTATTTGCATGGTCTCCGGCTACTACCATCAGCGGACGAAGCACTACTTTTTTGTATCCTGCTTCTTTGATCTTTTCGATCACTGCTTCACATGCGGTATCTTCCGGCTCGCCTTCTACAGTTCCGATAAATACATTCTTGTATCCCAGATCGTTCATCTGGCTCTGCATCTGGCTGTAGCTGATCTTTGCAGTGTGGGAAGTTCCGTGTCCCATGAATACGAATGCGGTTCCGTCTGCCTCTGCCGCATCCAGATCATCATATCCTGCAGTTTTTACTGCCTCTGCTGTGATGGCTTCTGCTACTGCTTTTTTGTCATCATTGACTGCATCGTCACTGTCCCCGACTTCTCCTAACAGTGGTTCTGCGATGGTTACGGATTCAAATTTATCTTTGTAGCTTTCTACTGCTTCTGTCAGCTCGTCATACTCAGCGCCATGCATCAGATGGGTCGGCTGTACCACCAGGTTCTTTACGCCATTGTCTACGGCACGCTGCAGGGCCTGATCCATATTATCGATCTTCTCGTCATCACGGGCCTGTACATGGTTGATGATGATCTGTGCGGTAAAGGCTCGTCTTACGGACCAGTCCGGATATGCGGTCTGCAGGGCTTTCTCGATACCTCCGATATCTGCTGTACGGCTGTCATTGAAAGAAGTACCGAAACTTACTACCAGCAGTTCGTTGTCACCGATGTCATCTCCGTTTAACGGATCGTCCTTGGATGCATCACCGGTATCTCTTCCGAAGTAATCAGGGTCTGCATTTTCACCTTCTACCAGTTCTTTCTGTGCGTCGGTCAGAGCATCCCAGGCTTCTTTGGCTTCTTTACACTGTTCGTCAGTGTTGTCGTTTCTTTCCTGCACATAGATCTGATCGATCAGGGCTGCTACTTTATCTGCTGCCTCCTGGTCAGATGCACTGTCATCTGCGGCTTCTTCGGTGGCTTCTGCCTCTGTTTCGGTTGCTGTGGATTCGGATGTTGTTTCTTTGGTGTCGCCACAACCAGTCAGAAGTGTTGCTGTCATGGCTGCTGATAACATCAATACTACCAGTTTCTTTTTCATGTTAAATCCTCCTGTTTTCAGATATAAGTACATAAATGAATAAAAAAAGAAAATCATAATTGATCCAACGGACCAATTATTAATGTCCAATACAAGAAAAACCTCCGCCAATTGGCGGAGGCACAGGTTACACAAGAATCAGCCAGTATGATTCTGACTTTCTTAATTTTGTACTGCCAGTCCCTCGTGGCCTGAATTCTCAGTTACCGCACACAGTAACTGTTCTTATTCCCGTACTGCGAAAGGCAGGTCTCCCGACTGATCGCTCTGACAGTTTGGCTCCCTTCCCGGTTTCCCAGTGGTTATTAGCCTCAGCTCGCGAATTACGGTGACGAGTTCGTACCGGATTCTCACCGGTTTCCCTTTTCACCGGACATTTTTTCGTCCGGCACCTTACACATTTTATTCACTTATGCTGTATTTCCTGTTTATTCTAGCACCGCTCTAATTACTTGTCAATGTTGCATCGTAACTGTTCAGTACCCTCACAGTTACGATGCAGTATGCATTTCTAATCACCTTCGGTGATGGCATTTTGACTTGTATGTTTCGGGATTTTGACAAAAAACAGCCAGTCTGACCAGTCACTGAATAGCAGCTGATCGGACAGGCTGTTCCTTTTATTCATCTGTCATAACTTTTCAGTACCTTCACAGTGGATGCTGAGCAGTTACGTATCTGATATGTTTTAGTTTGCTGTAGAAGCGCTCTTTCCATCAATTGCAGCTTTACTATGTGCTACATACAGATCCTGGATAGCAGAGATCTCTCCCAGTCCTGCGATCTGGGTATCAATCTGATCAAATGCTCCTGATGCCTCGAACTGGCTCTTCCAGGAATCCTCATCATCTCCGGCCATATCGTTATTTGCATGGTCTCCGGCTACTACCATCAGCGGACGAAGCACTACTTTTTTGTATCCTGCTTCTTTGATCTTTTCGATCACTGCTTCACATGCGGTATCTTCCGGCTCGCCTTCTACAGTTCCGATAAATACATTCTTGTATCCCAGATCGTTCATCTGGCTCTGCATCTGGCTGTAGCTGATCTTTGCAGTGTGGGAAGTTCCGTGTCCCATGAATACGAATGCGGTTCCGTCTGCCTCTGCCGCATCCAGATCATCATATCCTGCAGTTTTTACTGCCTCTGCTGTGATGGCTTCTGCTACTGCTTTTTTGTCATCATTGACTGCATCGTCACTGTCCCCGACTTCTCCTAACAGTGGTTCTGCGATGGTTACGGATTCAAATTTATCTTTGTAGCTTTCTACTGCTTCTGTCAGCTCGTCATACTCAGCGCCATGCATCAGATGGGTCGGCTGTACCACCAGGTTCTTTACGCCATTGTCTACGGCACGCTGCAGGGCCTGATCCATATTATCGATCTTCTCGTCATCACGGGCCTGTACATGGTTGATGATGATCTGTGCGGTAAAGGCTCGTCTTACGGACCAGTCCGGATATGCGGTCTGCAGGGCTTTCTCGATACCTCCGATATCTGCTGTACGGCTGTCATTGAAAGAAGTACCGAAACTTACTACCAGCAGTTCGTTGTCACCGATGTCATCTCCGTTTAACGGATCGTCCTTGGATGCATCACCGGTATCTCTTCCGAAGTAATCAGGGTCTGCATTTTCACCTTCTACCAGTTCTTTCTGTGCGTCGGTCAGAGCATCCCAGGCTTCTTTGGCTTCTTTACACTGTTCGTCAGTGTTGTCGTTTCTTTCCTGCACATAGATCTGATCGATCAGGGCTGCTACTTTATCTGCTGCCTCCTGGTCAGATGCACTGTCATCTGCTTCTTCGGTGGCTTCTTCTGTCGGTTCTGCTTCTTCTGTGGCTTCTGCATCCTGTGTTGTCTCTGTTGTTGTGGATGCACTGTCATCCTTTGCTGTGTTTCCACATCCTGTCATCATGGACATGGTCATAGCTGCTGAAAGCATCAGCACTACAATTTTCTTTTTCATCTCATGGTTCCTCCTGTCTTTGTCCTTTTGAGATTGTGTACCACGGTGGTACAGGACGGCTCTCCGAAGAAGGTTGTCTGGGGTCTTGCCCACATGAAACGTAAAAAACCTCCGTCCGGAGACGAAGGTAGTAGGTACTACATTTGGAATTCTTCTTATAGTTTCAGAATCAGTTTCAGGGATACCAGAACCGTTTAACGGTTATAGATGCTTCTTTCACCATAAGTGCTGGAAAAACCATTTTTATATAAGCAAACAGGTTTTTCTTTCGTACTGCCAATTCCTCGTGGCCTGAACTTTCGTTCCCGTACTGCGCAAAGGCAGGTCTCCCGGCTGATCGCTCAAGCGGTTTGACACCTTCCCGGTTTCCCAGTGGTTTTTGTCTTCCCTCGCGAATCACGGTGACGAGTTCGTACAGGATTCACACCTGTTTCCCTTTTCACCGGATTAACAGAAATCTTCTGTCATCCGACACCTTACGCTTTTCTATGTGGTCGATATTCGGTAATTTTTACCGTTATCTTTTTAACAGAATGAGTATATCATTCTGCATGCATACTGTCAATCATTATTCCGTGATCGTTGGAAAAACTCACGAAAAAAATACACCGGATGCTGTGCTGTCTGCTCTCACACCGTTTTTCAAAATATGATTTCAAATATACTCCGTGCTCACAGAAAATCCGCTGGACACCAGCGGATTTTCCCTTATTCTCGTTCTTTATTTGTGAAACATTTCTCCTGCTGCCATCTTATCCGTAAAATGTTCTCTGCAAAACTGGATGAACGGTCCCATACAGAAAGCATAGACCAGTGTGGCCAGTCCCAGGTCTCCTCCCAGAGCAAAGCCGACCGCACAACATACCACGTCGGTACTGATTCTTACTGCGCGGAACGGAAATTTTGTTTTCTCCGTGATTGTCAGTGCCTGTGCATCGTATGGAGACACGCCAAGCTCTGAAGAGTAATACAAAGCAGAGGAAATAGAAATCAGTATCACAACAATCAACAGTAAAATCACACGCACTGCCATTGACGGATGTTCTCCCACCATTTTTACAACTGCTTTTCTGGTGGCATCTGTGACAAATCCACTGAAAAACAGATTGACAACCGTTGCAATTCCAAGTAATTTTCGGTTAAAGATAAATGCTATGATCAGCAAAACAGCACACACCACAATGTATACCGTCTGGTATGTCGCATGAAAAGCATTGGAAAATCCAAAAATAATAACGCTGAACGGATCCACTCCAAGCCCTGAAATTTTCTGAAGTCCTACGGAAGCCGCAGTCAGTGCGATTCCGATTACCGCCATTGCGATACGAACCCCCAGATTATTCTTTTTTGTTCCCATAATAAAAGATCCTCCTTCTCTTCCTCTCTCCCGAAGATCAGATTTTTCATCTGTTTTTTATAACAAAATCATTCTGAATGACCTTTTTCTTTATGCGATCCCCGGATCCACCAGCAGATTGTCTCCATCCGCCGCGGAGGTTGCCAGGTAATCACACCGCTCATTCATCTCGTGACCGTCGTGGCCTTTCACCCAGATAAATTCTACCTGGTGCGGTTCTTTCGCCTGTAACAGCCGTTTCCACAGATCCACATTTTTTACCGGTTCATTTTTTCCGCGTTTCCAGCCTTTTTTGATCCAGCCGTCGATCCAGTGCTGGTTAAAAGCATCAACCAGATACTTGGAATCGGAGTATAACTGGATCTGGCAGGGACGGTTCAGGGCTTCAAGTCCCACGATCGCCGCCATCAGTTCCATCCGGTTATTCGTTGTCTTTTTGTATCCTGCGGAAAGCTCTTTCTCATGAAGATTTCCGTTTCGATCGGTATAATGCAAGACACAGCCGTACCCGCCCGGTCCGTCCGGGTTGCCTCTGGCTGCGCCGTCGGTATAGATTTTTACTAACATAACACTTCTCCTTTTATTTCCACACACCCGTTTCTTCAAACTGTTTCGCACTCTCCTGCGCTGCCTCGATGATCTTCGGATCATAGCCGATCATGGCAAGCAGACGGATCGCATTTCTCGTCATGGCTCTTCCGGTACGGAGTTTATAGTCAAATACCACATCCTTTTCCTGAATCTCTTCCTCAAAGTGATAATTATCATACTCTTTTTCCAGGATATAAGACAGTTCGATATCGTGCGTTGCCGCCATCGCAAGGACTTTCGGTTTTGCCAGAGAATGAAGAATCTGCGAGGATGCGGCAATTCGCTCGATCGTGTTCGTTCCGCGAAGAACCTCATCCACGATACATAGTACCGGTTCGGGCTTTTCACATTCCTCTAGGATCCGTTTCAGAGAACGGATCTCTACCATATAGTAACTCTCTCCACCTGCCAGATTGTCACGCAGTGCCATCGAGGTAAGAACTTTCAGAAAACTTCCCCGGTGCTGTTTTGCGATGCAGGTATGCACCGTCTGCGCCAGGATCGTATTGATCGCGATCGTCTTTAGGAATGTAGATTTTCCGGAGGCATTTGAGCCGGTGATCAGCACACCCCGCTGCATCCGGATACCATTTACCACCGGATCAGCGATCAGCGGGTGATACAGTTCCTCAACTTCCAGATATGCACCCTCTGCGTTGTCTGTTTCCGTAAATTCCGGCAGACTGTAATACGGAAGGCTCTCTCGGAACGAAGCGACTGCGATCAGGGCATCCAGTTCCCCGATCGCCTGATACATGTCCTCGATGATTGCTTCATTTCCTTCCACATGCTTTAGCATCGAATAAAACTTGATAAAATCCACCTGGAAAATGATCCGCAGATAGGAAACAACGATGGCTTCCAGCCCGTCCTGTACAGAATTCGTCGAAGCCACCAAAAAAGCACCCCGGCGAAAACTTTTCATTTTCTTTCTTCCCTCTCGGATCCGGTCGAGATACGTCTGGATCACCGTATTGTCCAGTTTTTCAAACTGATCCGCCGCCCGCAGAAGGCGCAGGATGCAGACGAAGCAGTTCAGATACGGTTCGATCTTTTTGGAATCTCTTGTATGAACCACCGCACTGACACAGAGCATCAGGAGCAGCAGAAACATACAGGGAATCGGTTTTATTAACGTAGCGATGATCGCTGCGACCGAAAGTCCCGCAAGCATGGGATATTTTGCTCTTCCGGTGCGATCCACGTCTTTCAGTGCATCGATGTAATCTGCAATCGACATTTTCCAGATCTTTTTGACTTCCTTTACCCGGGTGAGTACCTGGATCCGCTCCTCTTCATGTGTCTGAAAATACGCAATCAGCCGTTCTCTCTCCTCAAGCACTTCCCGGTGCATCTGTGGCTGACGCAGCATCTGATAGAGGACATCTTCTCCGCAGGACGATAGTGTATTGTTCATGCGTATAAAAATTTCGTCCATCTGCAGATCGTTCCAGGTGATGTCATCGATCATAAACGGTTCGCCCTCATGCCGTCTGGCATAATGGGAAATGCTCTCAAGTTCCTCCTGGGTATATTCCCGATCCGGTATGGTTCCCCAGCGCTGTTTTAAGTGCCGCAGAAACCATTTGCGCTGCCGGATCTTATCCCAGATGATCATGGCAGCGCACAGGATCAGGATGCCCCCTGCCGTGAGCAGGGTTATCATCCATTCACTTTTCATTTATTATCCTCTTAAAATTACTCCGCTTTCAGGAATCCCTCAAAGATATCCAGAGTCTCTTTGGTTGTCTCTTCGGTATGCGCATTGGACAAGAACATTGCCTCGAACTGAGACGGTCCAAGATGTACCCCATGCTCCAGCATATAGCGGAAGTAACGGGCAAATTCTTCGGTATCGGAAGTCTTCGCATCTTCATAATTTTCCACATCCTGATCGGTGAAATAGATGCATCCCAGAGAACCGATATGGTTGACTTTCCACGGTTTTCCGTATTTTTTCACCAGTTCTTTCATGCCTTCATACAGCTTGTCACCCATATGGCTCATGTTGGTGTAGATCTCCGGATGATCTTTCAGGATTTTTAACTGCGTCAGTCCTGCTGCCATAGCCACCGGATTACCGCTCAGGGTTCCTGCCTGGTATACATGACCGACCGGTGCGATCACTTCCATGATCTCCCGTTTTCCGCCAAAGGCACCGACCGGCATACCGGCACCGATGATTTTTCCGTAAGTCACCAGATCCGCCTCGATACCAAAGCGTTCCTGTGCACCACCGAATGCCAGACGGAAGCCCGTGATAACCTCGTCAAAGATCAGAACCGTACCATTTTTTGTGCAGAGTTCCCGAAGACCTTTTAAGAAGCCTTCTTTCGGAAGTACCACACCCATGTTGGCAGCTACCGGCTCTACGATCACGGCTGCGATCTGTCCTTCATTCTCTTCAAAGAGCATCTTGACGCTTTCAAGATTGTTGTATACAGCAGTCAGGGTATCCTGGGTTGCTCCCGCAGGTACACCGGCACTGTCCGGGATTCCCGCGGTCATCACACCGGAACCGGCTTTTACCAACAGGGCATCGGAATGTCCGTGATAGCATCCGGCGAATTTGACGATTTTATTTCTTCCGGTATATCCTCTGGCGGCACGGATCGCGCTCATCACGGCTTCTGTTCCGGAGTTTACCATACGGATCATCTCGATGGACGGAATATTTTCACAGATAAATTCTGCCATCTCCACCTCGATCTCGGTAGCCGCACCGAAGCTCAGACCGCTTTCTGCTTTGCGGATCACGGCGTTCAGAACTTCCGGGTTGTTATGACCGAGGATCATCGGTCCCCAGGAACTGATATAATCGATATATCTCTTGCTGTCTGCATCTACCACATACGGACCTGTGGCTCCCTCGATAAACCGTGGGGTCATTCCCACAGAGCCGTAGGCACGTACCGGGCTATTGACGCCTCCCGGAATAACTTTCACTGCTCTTTCAAATAATTCGTCTGATCTGCTCATTATCCGATTCTCCCTTCGTCCATACATTTTGCCAGTTCTTTTGCATAATAAGTCAGATAAATCTGTGCGCCGGCGCGATAGGTGCTCACTGCCATCTCACACATGATCCTTTCTTCATCGATCCAGCCTTTCTGTGCAGCTGCTTTCACCATCGCGTATTCTCCGCTGACGCTGTAGGCTGCTACCGGAACATTCGTCACTTCTTTTACTTTTGTGATCATATCCAGATAAGACATCGCCGGTTTTACCATGATGATATCGGCTCCCTCATCCACATCGAGAAGGGCTTCTTTCACACCTTCGCGGCTGTTGTGCGGATCCATCTGATAACTCTTTCTGTCTCCGAATGCCGGGGCAGAATCTGCCGCCTCACGGAACGGACCGTAGAAAGCAGATGCGTATTTTACCGCATAGGACATGATCGGGGTCTCTTTGTGACCGTTTTTGTCTAACATGTTGCGGATTGCCAGCACACGACCGTCCATCATATCGGAAGGCGCTACCATGTCCGCACCTGCCTGCACATGGGACAGAGCTGTCTTTGCCAGCAGATCCAGGGTGCTGTCATTTTCCACTTCATGACCGCAGAGCATACCGCAGTGACCATGGCTGGTATACTCGCACAGGCACACATCGGTAATATAATACAGTTCCGGGAATTTTTCTTTTCCCACCTGCAGAGCGCGCTGTACGATACCGTCCTGGGCGTATGCCTGGCTTGCGATCTCGTCTTTATGATCCGGGATACCAAAAAGCATTACGCTTCCCACGCCTGCTTTTGCCAGACGCTCCAGTTCATATGGCAGACGGTCCAGTGTGTAACGGAACTGTCCCGGCATCGACGGGATCTCGTCCTCTCTCCCGGTACCTTCCTGCACAAACATCGGGTAGATCAGGGAAGATTTGTCCATCCGGGTCTCCCGTATCATCTTTCTGATCGTCTCTCCTCCACGGAGCCGTCTCGGTCTCTTTATCATATCCATGTTCATTTTCCTCTTTCTTCTGTCGGTTTGTTTTTGTTGTTTTTTATTTCTGCATTTTTAATTCTATTACCAGATCCACCAGACTGTCAATAGACGCTTCCTTTGCAACTGCCGTTTTCATCCCATAGCGCAGTGCCTCCGCCTCTGTCTGTTTTCCGATACAGGCTGCCAGAACTTTCGTATCATCCAGTCCCGGTGTAGCTGCCACAAAGCCTTTTACCGTCGATGCACTGGTAAATACCGCACAGTCGATCTTTCCGCTCTCAAACTGTCCTTTTTCATCGATCAGTTCCTGACTCTCATAAAAGGTATCATAGATTGCCACATCGTCTACCGTAAGATCTTCTCTCTTTGCCAGTTCTTCGGTCACTTCTTTATTTCCAATCGCCGCTCTCGCCAGTAAAATCTTCGCTCCCGGCTCACACTCTTTCGCCATCTTCGCTCCAAGCGATGCCCCGTCAAAGACTTCCGGCATCAGATCCGGATACAGATGATGTTCTTTTAACGCTTTTGCGGTTCCTCTTCCGATGACAGCGATCTTTACCGATCCCAGTGCACGGATATCTTTTCCGGCATCCATCAGCAGTTCAAAGAAAATTCTCACACCGCTCGGACTGGTAAATGCAAGCCACTGATAGGTGTCAAGTTTTTCAAATGCCTTGTAAATGTTCGTTCTGTCTTCCACCGGTTTTACACCGATTGCCGGAAGTTCCAGCACTTCCGCTCCCTGTTCCCGGAGTTTCTTTGCCATGCCGGAAACCAGTTCCTTCGGCCGGGTTACCAACACTTTGTAACCGGCAAGCGGCAGTTTTTCATACCAGCCGAACGTATCTGCCACCTGGCAGACCTGTCCGACCACGATGATCGCCGGTGTCTGAATCTTCGCCGCATCGGATGCCTGTTTTAAGGTGGCTACCGTTGCCACCACCCGTTTTTGTCCCGCGGTAGTTCCCTGCTGCAGCACTGCCGCCGGAGTTTCCGGATCCATACCGGCTTCCAGAAGCCCTTTGCAGATGTCTTCCATTGCAGTGATTCCCATCAGAAATACCAGTGTTCCCCGGGTTCTTACGAGCGCTTCAAAATCAATATTATAGTTTTCCCCTGCCCGTTTGTGACCGGTAATCACATGGACAGAAGAACAAAAATCTCTGTGTGTGACCGGGATTCCGTTATATGCCGGAACCGCGATGCAGGAAGTCACACCCGGCACGACCTCATATGGGATATCATGTTCACACAGAAGTTCCAGTTCCTCGCCGCCGCGTCCAAAAAGGAACGGATCACCGCCCTTTAAGCGCACGACACGTTTTCCCTCCTGGGCTTTCTCCAGAAGAACCTGATTAATATTTTCCTGTTTCATCGTGTGGTGTCCGGCGCGTTTGCCCACATTGATCTTCTCTGCGGACGCCGGCACAATCGCCAGCACGCCGTCGCCTACCAGACTGTCATATACCACAACCTCGGCTTTTGCGAGGATTTCTCTTCCCTTTATTGTAAAAAGTCCTACATCTCCCGGACCAGCACCTACCAGCCAGACTTTTCCCTGTGTACTCATCCTTCTGCCTCCCTGATCAGTTTCTTTGCCAGAGCCACGCCAAGTGTCTCCGGGTCTTCTAAGGATCCGCGCATCGTTCCGATCGTATGCTTTCCGGTACTCTCCTGATAATACAGACCGCGCAGGAAGATCTCATCTCCCTCGATCACCGCATGCGCCGCCACCGGCGAAGAACAGCCGCCGTCAAGATAGCGGACAAAGGCACGTTCACAGAGTGCCGCAATAGTTCCTTCCCGGTCTGAAAAATGCTCCAGATACGAATAGTCTTCTCCCTGCCGTCCCTGAACTGCAAGAATCCCCTGTCCTGCTGCCGGGATCACTTCGTCCGGCTCATAATACCTGGAGATCCGGTTTTTCAGTCCCAGTCTCTTTAATCCTGCCGCCGCAAGGATCAATCCGCCGTACTCTCCGTCATCCAGTTTTTTCAGTCTTGTCAGGACATTTCCACGGACACTCTGAAACATCGCTTCCGGATACATCTTCTGTAACTGCAGAATTCGTCTCTGACTGGAGCATCCGATTGGTTTTGTAAGATCCAGTGTATCTGCCCCTTCCGGAAGTACCAGCACATCTCTCGGATCCTCTCTTTTTGAAAATGCCACGATCGGCAGTTCTTCCGGAACTTCCATCGGCATATCTTTTAAGCTATGCACAGACAGATCACTTCGCCTGTCTATCAGTGCCTTATCCAGTTCTTTTACAAACAGTCCTTTGCCGCCCACTTTATCCAGTGTCCGATCCAGGATCTTATCACCGGTTGTCTTCATCGTCAGCAGACGGATCTCTTTTTGGGGACATTCTTTTTTCAGGTAATCCATCACCATCTCACTCTGGATCACCGCCAGACGGCTCTCCCGGCTTCCAATACAGATCGTATGATTTACCACTGCCTCGATCTGTTTTCGAAGTTCGGCAGTTCCTTTATGGTCTTTTCCCGAACCATTGATGCCGATCACATACGGGTCTTTGCGGATCACTCCCGGGAAATGAAAATCACATTTTTCCTGGTTACTTGCCACATTGACAAGCGCGCCCAGACATTTTGCCACACTGTAGATCCCGTCATTTAATTTCGGATCATTCGTAGCCACCAGTACCATCCAGGCATCGTAAATATCCTCTCTCTGGTACTCCCTATGGAAAATCGTAAGTTTCTTCTCATTTTCCAGTTCTTCCAGCTCTCCGGTCACTTCCGGCGCTACCACGACAATCTGTGGTGCAAACGGAAGTAAGGTCTTTACCCGTCTTGTGGCGATAGCTCCTCCACCGATCACCACGATCTTTTTCTCACTGATATCCACAAATAAAGGAAAAAAAGCGTTATTCTTCATATACTTTTTCCAGTCCTTCCACACAATCTATAAATGCATCGGTCTCCAGGGTATCCCGCAGTCCAAAAATCATCTTCGTCACTACTTTTCCCGCCGCCGTATCGATCGATGCTTCCAGGTCTTTTCGCTCCTGTTCGCTAAGAGGCAGTTTTCCAAGAATCTTATGTAACCGGAGGTTCAGATCCGTCACCGCATCCTCTTTGATCTCCTGGATCCGCGGAATCAGTGCCCGTCCCTGATACCAGACATAAAAATCATCGATTTCTTCCTGAATGATTGCTTCCGCCTGTTCCATCGACTGCAGGGTTGCCGCACTCGGTCCGCTCAGTTTGAAATCATCGATCGTATACAGCTCTGCTCCTTCGATCTCACCGATTCCCGGCTCCATATCCCTCGGAACAGCAAGATCGATAAAAATGATCTGTTTTTTCAGATCCAGTCCTTCTATCTGCTCTTTCGTCAGTGTACAGTTCGGACTTGCCGTCGCACTGACAACCAGATCACAGCCCGGAAGAAAATCCAGACGTTCTCCGTAATTGATTCTGGAGCATCCCATCGGGATTGTCACCACACCACTTCGATACTGACGGACCGTGACTGTCACATCCGCTCCGGTCCGTCTCAGGGACTGTGCGGCCAGTTTACCCATCTCTCCGTTTCCGATAACCATGCAGCGTGCCTCTGCAAACGGAAAATTCCGTTCTTTTAACATTTCAATCGCCTGATCCATCGCGGTCTGATTGGCTCTGGAGAAAATAACGTTCGTCTTTACTTTCTTTCCCGCCGTCACCGCTTTTCGAAACAGGACTTCCAGTACATTATCTGTCACAAAAGCATCTCTCGCCAGTGTCAGCGCATCTTTGACCTGTGTGATGATCTGGTCTTCCGCCAAGATCATGGATTTTAACCCACTGGTCAGATGAAACAGATGATCCACTGCCTCTTCTTCCTTTCGCTCCACAAAATACTCTCCGTACTGGGTAGGATCCACTTCTTTGATCTTACAAAGCTCTTCTAACAAAGTTCCGTCCCAGTCCGCTTTCGTGCTCGCCCACAGTTCCATACGGTTGCAGGTGGACAGGATGACACAACCCTGGATCCCCGGGATTTTCTTCAGTCGTTCCATCGCCGCTGTCGCATTTTTCTTTGTAAAGGAAAACATGGCGCGGATATCTACATTTGCTTTATTATAATCAATTCCGATCATCGATATACTCATATCTTTTGTTCCTCCCTGACAGCATTTTACAGTTTTATAAAAATGCATTACGAGTTATCATACCACATCTTTCGCTTTTAGAAAACAGTCACACGAATTTTTGTACAGACAATTGACAAAAAGTAATCAATAAGGGTACACTACACACAGAGGAATTATTACTATTGATGAAAGGAACAAAACCTTATGTCTACAACAAAAAAAGCCATTCTGGTGGTCAGTTTCGGTACCAGTTTTCCGGATACCTGCAAAAAGACCATCGATGTGATTGAAAAGCGTATCGGTGAACATTTCTCCGATTATAAGATTTATCGTGCCTGGACCAGTAAAATGATCATGGCAAAACTTCTGGCACGAGACAATATCAAAATCAACAATGTAACCGAAGCCATGGAGCAGATGATCGCAGACGGCATCACAGAAGTGATCGTACAGCCTACCCATGTGATCAACGGTATCGAAAATGATCTGATGAAAGAAGATGCTCTTGCCTTCAAAAATCATTTTGAGCGCATTACCTTTGGCGATCCGCTTCTCACCACACAGCAGGATCATGTAGAGATCGTCAATGCCATCTGCCAGGAGTTCTCCGACCTCCCGTCAGACTGTGCCCTGATCCTTATGGGACACGGAACCAGCCATTATGCTAATGATGTCTACGCGGCACTGGATTACCGTTTCAAAGACCTGGGACATGACAACATCCATCTGGCTACCGTAGAAGGTTACCCGACGCTGGAAAATGTCATCCGTCTGGTCAAAGAACAGGGAGCAAAAAAAGTGATCCTCACACCGTTTATGATCGTAGCGGGCGATCATGCGCGAAACGATATGTCCGGTGAAGACGAAGATTCCTGGAAAAATCAGTTCCAGGCAGCAGGATATGAAGTGGAATGTTGCCTGAAAGGACTCGGCGAGTATCCGGCAGTACAGAATATGCTGATCCGCCACGTCACCGAAGTCTGCTAGAGCGTGGCTGAAAAGAAGCGATATGCAAACTCCTACCATTGCATACCGCTTCTTTTTTACTGTATTCCCTGTTGTCTCTTGATCCTGTCGGCCAATTTCCCAGAGAGATTTAATATTATGTATTCAGTTCATATAATATCTTATCCCCGTTTTGTAGACCACGCAGAACAATCCCACACGCTGGTCGCCAGTCCTTCATAGAATTCCGGTTCGTGGCAGACCATCAGGATACTGCCTTTGTAGTCTTTGAGTGCACGTTTTAACTCTGCCTTTGCATCCGCATCCAGATGGTTGGTCGGCTCGTCGAGAACCAGAAGATTTGTCTCCCGGTTAATGAGTTTACACAGCCGCACTTTCGCCTGTTCTCCACCACTCAGCACACGCACCTGGCTCTCGATATGTTTGGTCGTCAGACCGCATTTTGCCAGAGCGGAACGTACTTCGTACTGCGTATAGGAAGGAAATTCTTCCCAGATCTCTTCGATACAGGTCTTTGTATTATCCTGTGAGGATTCCTGTTCAAAATATCCGATGTACAGATAATCTCCCAGCTGGGCAAATCCATCCAGCGGTTTGATCATTCCCAGAATACTCTTTAACAGCGTTGTCTTACCGATACCATTGGCTCCGGTCAGTACGACTTTCTCCCCGCGCTCCATCTCCAGATTCAGTGGCGAAGACAATGGTTCGTCATATCCGATCACCAGATCTTTCGTACAAAACAGCTGTTTTCCGGCAGTTCTCGCTTCTTTAAACAAAAACTGTGGTTTCGGGCGCTCCTGCATCAACTCGATTTTTTCCATCTTATCCAGTTTTTTCTGGCGGGACATCGCCATATTTCTGGTCGACACTCTGGCTTTGTTTCTCGCCACGAAGTCTTTCAGTTCACTGATCTCCTGCTGCTGTCTCTTATAGGCCGCCTCCAACTGCGCTTTCTTCACCGCATAGACCTCTTCAAAATGATGATAATCCCCCACATAGCGATCCAGCTTCTGGTTTTCCATATGATAAATGATATTTACCACACTGTTCAAAAACGGAATATCATGGGAGATTAGGATAAATGCATTCTCGTACTCGTTCAGATACCGTTTCAGCCACTCGATATGCTGTACATCGAGATAGTTGGTCGGCTCGTCCAAAAGCAGGATGTCCGGTTTTTCCAGCAGGAGTTTTCCGAGAAGGATCTTGGTACGCTGTCCACCGGACAGTTCCGTCACATCACTCTCCAGTCCCAGATCCAGCAGTCCCAGCGCCCGTGCTACCTCTTCGACTTTCGCGTCAATGATGTAAAAATCGTGCATCGTCAGAAGATCCTGGATCGTTCCCAGTTCTTCCATCATCTGTTCCATCTCTTCCGGGGAAGCCTCTCCCATCTGATCGCAGATGGTGTTCATCTTCCCTTCCAATTCATACAGCCAGGAAAACGCAGAAGACAGCACTTCCCGGATAGTCATTCCCTTTTTCAGTTCCGCATGCTGATCCAGATAACCCACACGCACATTTTTTGCCCACTCAATTTTTCCCTCGTCCGGCATCATCCGGTCGGTGACGATCTTAAAAAACGTGGATTTTCCTTCTCCATTGGCTCCTACCAGTCCGATATGCTCCCCCTTCAATAAGCGGAAAGACACATCCTGAAAAATGGCTCTGTCACCGAATCCATGGGACAGGTGTTCTACGTTTAATATACTCATAAATGTTTATTCTCCTGTTCATTAGCATAAAAAGTGCCCCGCCATCTTGCGCAGCGGGACACCCTCTTAACAACTGCAAAATAAATTATATCCGATGATCATCAGGGCTGCTGCAATCAATACCGTCCACACACAGGTGGGAATCAGCAGCTGGATCAGCATACCCACGCCGACCCAAAAAAATACAAACCCCAGGACTCTCGTGATTACTCACCCTGCTTTTTCTCTTCTTGATTCAGTATATGCTCGATATCGTCAGAGGTATTCGCATCGTCCTTGTCTTTTCCTGTAAATTTATCTGCCAGATCCGGAACCATGTCGAGGATCTTGGTGATGGCATCCTGATTCTTTACATTGACCAGTTTAGTTCCGTTTTTATTGATGACCAGAACAGCTGACGGAGAAATCTTTCCGCCCATACCGCCGGCTCCGTTGTTTTTATTGCCTTCTGCAAATGCTCCGGCTCCCACACCAAAAGATACATCTACCAGCGGTAAAATAATCGTATCGCCTACGGTGATCGCATCTCCGACAACGGTTTTTGTAGTGATAAAGCTGTCCATTCCTTTAAAAAGTGCTTCTACTGTATTCTGAAAACTGTTTTCTGCCATAGCAAAAACCTCCTTTTATCTGATCTTTTTCAAAGTCTTTCGTACATCCGGATTGCGGTAGATCTTCCATGCCTGCCACAGCAGACAGGCTGCCACGATCCGTCCTCTCATCCGAAGGTTGCCCTCCAGAATCTTCTCCTCAAATCTAGGATACACTGCCACGCCTTTCCCGTACAGCGGATAGGCGATCGCCACTGCACCGAGTATCTGTCCGGTCAGTGCCGGATCCTCACATCCGAAGGTAATGGATCCCCTGATCTTTCGGGGCAGTACATGGCGAATCAGTTTTCTTCCCTTTTCTGTCAGAAAATGGAGCGCCGCCTGTGTACTCTCTTCTTTCCACAGCGTTCGCCATTGCTTTATTTTATCACAGAATCCCCGGAATGTTAACCGGATATTTGTAAGCTTTTTCTTTAGTTTTCCCGGAAATCCAAGAATCGAACCGATGATTTTTTTGCATCTGTTCCAAAACCGTGACAGTTTTTCGGAGATTGTTTCTTTTTTCGGAGTATTCTCCGTCTTTTCCGGCTCTGTCTTTGTAAGTTCTGTTTCTTTCGGCTTGTCCGTGTCCTGTTTTTCCGTTATTGTCGCGTCCGTTTTCCTTGTTTCGGACTCTGTTGTTTTTGCTTCTTTCGCTTCTGGCTCAGTCGTCTTCGATCTCTCTGATTCTATCTGTTTTTCTTCCACTCTCTGCTCTTTCTCAGCCGTCCGCGCCTTTTCTTCTATCTGTAGCGGCTTTTCTTTCTCTTTTCTCTCCACAGCCGCCTTCTGTGCCTGTGCAGCCTTCTGCGCCGCCTGTTTTCTCTGTTCCTTACGTCTCTGTGCTTTTTTCCTTCTTCTCTTCTTTTTCCATCTTTTCAGAGCCGCTCCGGCTTTCTTCAGTGGCACACCAAAAAGATAACACTCCCAGTCCAGTTCTTTCTCCCGGTACTGTATCCGCAGATGAATCAGATGCAGCAGCCAGGAAACCCGGATTTTTCCGTTTGCCTCACTCCATCCGGGGGATGGTTTTTCTCCTTCCAGCTGATATCTTACCGGAACAAACAGCACCGAAAGTACAATCGCCAGAAGCAGTCCCAGGATAACCAGCAGGAGGATTCCCAGAATCTTTAAAATTGTCAGTATTACGTGCATGCTTCATCCTCCTGCTGTCCGCTGAGATAGTGGCGGATGTCTCCGTTTTTCTGCTTTCTGTATGTAGCCTCGGCAAGCTGCCGGACCAGTTCCAGCGCCTCTCCATAACCGCATGCGATTCCGATGATCTCCGGGCATCTTCGATAAACAGTTTTCTGTAATAACTGGTTTGCCTCTGTGATCTCCAGCTGGTTTTCCGGATTCTGCGCCAGGGTGATCAGATAAACCTCATACTGTGGTCTTCGATGCTCCACACGCCAGCGGATCCGCGTTGCCTTTTTCTTTGCCTGCTCTCCGTAATATAAGTTCTTAGACCATTTCAGCATCCTGTCTTCAAAAACACCCCTTTCTTATGCGGAAAAGGGAGGGATCTTTTATCCCTCCCCATTTTTCACCATGTATCCGTTTTAAAAATACTTGCGGTTTCCCCAGAGATTGGATTTTCGCAAATCCAGATACTCATTGTACGCCATCTCAAGAATCTGGCGTTCATTGGAAAATTTCAGCAGATGGTAAGCCTCGTGAAATTTGTAATAACCGGAATCCACAAAATACTCTTCCCGTTGCGGTTTGCTGTGATAGCTGTTCGCCGACATCAAAAACCAGTGCACGTCCTTTTCCACCACATCATCCTGAATACTGAAGCTGTACTGACTTTTTCCCACGTATTTTACAATGGAAGCCTGTACACCTGCTTCTTCTTTTACCTCGCGGAGAGCCGTCTCGTGATATTCCTCTCCTTCTTCCACAGTTCCCTTTGGCAGAACCCATCCTTCATACCTGTTTTTATAGCTTTTGTATAAAGTCAGGATTTTTCCCCGATATATTACCACTCCGCCACAGCTCGTTGCCTCAATCATTTGCAAATCCTCCTGTAATGCGTTGTGTATCTTTTTGCTGCTGTACTTAACGATCGTTTTGCAGCATTTTCACTGCCTCAAGTATACCTCTTTTCTGAAAACTCTGCAACCTTTTAGTTATTGTAATACGCATCAAAGATTTTCTGTGCGATCGGCACTGCCACTTCGCTTCCGGAACCGGATTCCTCTGCGATCACGCTGACGACGATATCCGGATCTTCCACATTGGAAAATCCTACAAACCATGCATGCGGTGTCGTGCTGCTGGCATCTCCGTGCTCTGCGGTTCCGGTCTTTCCTGCTGCTGTGTAACCTCTTCCGGAAAGTGCAGATCCGGTTCCTTTTTCCACAACACCGGTCATCAGTTCTGTCAGTTTGGATGCTTCCTGTGCGGTCATCAGTTTTTTATAAATCTTTGGTGTATAGGATTTTACTGTCGTTCCGGTATAGCTCTCGATCTTTTCCACCAGATACGGTGTCATCAGGTTACCGCCGTTTGCCACAGCGCTTGTAAGCATCGCCATATACATCGGAGATACCAGGGTATCGCCCTGTCCGATCGCTGTCTGCATCGTCAGTGCATCTGCGCTGTTCGCTTCCAGACCAAAATTACATTTGCGATAGGGAAGATCAATAGGAAGCTGACTGTTGAATAACAGCCCTTTTACCGTATCCACATACTCGCTCCGATCAAGATCTACTCCGATCTGTGCAAATGCCGAGTTACAGGAATGGGCAAATGCACTTGCAAAATCCTCATGTCCATGAACCGTATTGTGATAACAGTGGATCGTATAACCGCCATTTTCCACCTCACCGACACAGTCAAAGGAGAAGTTGTCAAACGTATTGTTCTGTCTCCAGTAAGCAAGTGCCGTGACGATCTTAAAGGTAGATCCCGGCGGGTACTGTCCCTGTGTTGCACGGTTTACCAGAATCGAACTGCCAGCATCCGCATTGATCTGATCCCAGTCATCTGAGATCGTATTCGGGTTAAAGTCCGGTTTGCTGACCATTGCAAGGATCTTACCGGTATCCGGCTCCATCACCACAACCGCACCTTTTCGATCGCCGAGCGCATCGAACGCTGTCTGCTGCAGCTTTGTATCCAGTGTCGTATAGACATTATCCCCGACATTTTTCTCATTCTGAAACTCTTTCTGCACCTGTTCCGCCACATTCGCATGGGAGGTCAGAAGCTGTGAGTTCATTACCTGTTCCAGACCGCTGGTACCCTTATCCGAATATCCTACCACATGGGCAAATACATTCTTATAAGGATACTGCCGGTACTCATTTCCCTCTGAATCTTTTTCCGTACTGGCAAGAATATCTCCGTCCGAAGCCAGGATCTTCCCTTTGGTTACCCGCTCCTGATACGTTCCCTGTCGTTTGCTGTTGTACGGACTGTTGGCGTACTCATCCCGCAGTTCCACATTAAAGTAAACCAGATAACCGATCAGGGCAAGGAAAATTCCCACAAAGCAGTAGGCAATGATTGTGTATTCCTTACCAGTTGAGGCTTTTTTCTGTTTGCTCCTGGATTTTTTCTTCGAGTGTTTTCTCCCGGTATCCAGATCCTCCTGAAACTCCATTTCCTCCAGGCGGGTTCTGTTTTGGTGGTTTCTTTGATTTTTTACGTTTCTCTTTTCTCTTTCTTTCAAGTTCTTCACCTTCGTCTTCTCTGAGAATATACAGTCCCTGGATGATGGCAAACATCAGAATCGTACAGATCACCGAGCTTCCGCCATAACTTACCAGTGGAAGGGTAATTCCTGTCATAGGAATAAATTTGCTGGTTCCGCCGACTGTCAGAAATACCTGGAACGCATATTCCGCGCCCAGTCCCATCGCGATCAGCTTATAAAATGGTTTGCTCATCCGCATGGAAACATTGACAATCATCAGATAGCAGCTCATGCAGACCAGAAGCATGCAGATTGCAAAGATCGCTCCCAGTTCCTCACAGATCGCTGCAAATATAAAATCCTTGTCCACAACAGGGATGATATTCGGCATTCCTTTTCCAAGTCCCATACCGAACCATCCGCCGGCACTGATACCGAACAGTCCCTGTGCAACCTGATATCCCCCTCCGACTTTATCATATACCGCAATCGGATCCTGCCATACAATCACACGCTGCCGTACATGATTAAACAGAAAATACGCCGCAACCGCAGCCACTGCACCACCGGCAAGTCCCGCCAGTGCATACCGGGCTTTCTTTGTTGCCACATACAGCATGACAATATATGCCACGAAGAATACGACCGCACTTCCCAGGTCCTTTGACACCACTAGGATCAGCACATGAGCCGCCGCCACAATAGTCGTGACCACGACCCGTTTAAAACTGGTATCTTCTCTCAGCATACCTGCCACAAAGAATACAAAGGTGATCTTTACCAGTTCCGAAAACTGGAAGGTGACACCACCGATCTCAATCGATAACTTGGCTCCGCCAGAGATTGCCGCCATGGCAAGTACCACCATCAAAAGAACAAGTCCCACGATTCCATACAGCCAGGTCAAATCCTTTAAAATTTTTACCTTTCTTACGATCACCGGTACGATAAATGAAAGCACCATACCGATCACTACGATTTCAAACTGCTTAACTGCCTTGTCAAAACTCAGTCTGCTCAGGATCAGAAAACCGATACTCAAAAGCATACACATATTATTGACAATCAGCAGATTTCCTTTCCTGTAGATTACGCGGTACAAAATCTGTACCACGACGATAAACAGGAACACCGCTCCGTACATCATCAGTATCTTCATATCATTGTTCTGTAAAAACAGAACCGTATATGCTACCAGATTCATAAACAGCATCAGTACGATCTGTCTGCGCAGCATATTTCTCTGATCTTCAATATCCCGTTTCCGAAATACGGTAAAACAGGAAAATGTATAGATCATCATCAGAAGAATGATGAGATATTTGGATACTTCTGTGATTACATTTTCCACTGCATCTCCTCCACTTTCTGTCTATTCCACGCCCCGCTGGAAATGTCCTTTGGTTGTCTCTTCTGTCTGCATCCATCCGTCCGGCTTCTGCCCTCTCAGATAAACCTCCACAAACGCCCGGGCAATCTTCTCTGTTTCTTTCTCCGTTTCTGTCGTGAAGGACAGACGATATGCTTCCACGCCCAGTTTTTCTGCCTTTTCCTTTTCTTTCAGCAGGGAAGTCGGCAGCGCGTTGTAGATTGTATTGTAACAGAACTCACAGCTGCATACACCGTGAAATTCTTTCTGATACCGGTCTTTGAGCGTATACTGTGCACAGGCATGATTGCAACGATCCATCGTTTTCTGGACACACTGTACGGAAACCATCATCGGCGTATATCCGTACACGATCAGTTCACTGTTTTTATTGTTTCTGTGCGCCAGTTCTTTCGCATTCAGTTCCAGCGGAACTGTATCGCCAAGAATTCCTTTTTCCATCCAGAACGCTTCCGCCCGGTTATTCATGGTATAAATATTGGCATCCAGAACGATCCGGGAAGTGAGTCCCATAGTATCCAGGATCCCGTAACTTTCCATATTTCGAACCAAAAAACCGCCAAGCCCTTTCTGTACCAGTTCGGTAAATGTTTCTTTCCTTCCGTCCATTTCCCGGTCACGGACGATCCGCGGCAGTGTCAGAAACAGTTCTTTTCCCGCTGTCTGAAGTCTGTTTATCCACGCTTCCACATCCTGTGCAAAGTCTTTCACCGGGAAAATTCCGCAGTCCGCATAGATTCTGCGGATTCCGTCTGTCTGTGCCACAGCCGCAAGCTGTTCTTTTGTTTGTACTGCTGCGTTGAGCGTTCCCGGAGCTGTCTGTTTTTTGACATCCGGAACATCTTTCGGATCACGTTCCTTCGCTTTTCTCTGTTTCCACGGACGAAGCATCTCTTTTTGAAGTGCTTCGAGTGCCTGTCGTCTCAGATGGTTTAACTGCTGCATCGGGAGAAAAATATCATCTCCCATGAAAATATCCAGCTTCTCAAAAGCAAATCCGGATCCTCCGGTTTTTTCCATCTGTCTACGGATCCTGTCCTCTCCCAACGGACAGTTCGTCGCAGCCTGCACGGTTTCTCCTTCCACCGTCACACTGACATCCCCCGCCTGTACTTCCAGAATTGCCGGACATCCGGTATATACGGTCAGCGTTCCCTGTACCGGAACCGGTGTCTTTTTCTCCATATATTCTTTCCGTATTCTGGAAAATAATTCCTCGTTTCGAATCGTGCCGCCGCTTTTTTCATTTTCCAGTGCCATCATCGATCTTCCGTTTCGCTGCTTATAATAGCTTTGATGAAATCCGTCCCGATTATAGATATCCCACAGGATCTTCCGATCTTCTTCTGTAACCACCGGTCGTTTTTCCCCTGCAAGATAGCGGTCCAGATATTTCCGGTAAACAGATACCACACCCGCGGTATATTCCGGTTTCTTCATTCTTCCTTCGATCTTCAGTGAATAAACACCCGCCTCGATGATCTCCGGCAGGATCTCCACCGTGCACATATCTTTCGGACTGAGCGCATACGCGGTCTGCTCATTGTTCAGGCGTTTTCCGTCCCTGTATACCTGATACGGCAGACGGCAGGGCTGTGCGCATCTTCCCCGGTTGCCGCTTCTTCCGCCGATCATACTGCTCATCAGACACTGACCGGAATAGCAGTAACAGAGTGCCCCGTGAACAAAGCTCTCAATCTCCATATGTGTCGCATCGTAAATCTTTTTAATTTCTTCCAGTAACAGCTCCCTCGCAGTCACCACACGGGTTGCCCCGGCTTTCTTTAAAAGTTTTGCACTCTCCACACCGGTGATCGTCATCTGCGTGCTTGCATGGATGTGCAGCTTTGGAAAATATGTTTTAATAAATTCCATCACCCCGAGATCCTGAACGATGACTGCGTCCAGTCCCGCCTCGTAGAGTGGTGCCAGATACGCATATAGTTCTTCTTCCAGTTCCCGGTTTTTTAACAGCGTATTGATGGTCAGATACAGCTGCTTTCCCTTCAGATGTGCCAGATCGATCGCCCGGATCAACTGTTCCTGATCCAGATTGTCCGCATACGCGCGGGCACCGAACTTCTGACCTCCCAGATAGACAGCATCCGCCCCGGCTTCAAATGCAGCTTCCAGAGCCTCATAGGAACCGGCGGGCGCCAGTAATTCTACCTTCATATACTCCTCCTTACAAAAAAGGCTATCGCAGATGCTGCGACAGTCTTCTTTTTTATTTCAGCAGATTTTCCATATCTTCTTCCAGTTTCTTCATCTGCTGTTCCAGTTCTTCTTTTTCCTTCTTCAGATTCTCAACCTCGATCTGTGCTTCGATCAGATCGTGTTTCAGATCATACATTTCCTTATCTTTCAGCTGGGAATCCTCTTCAAAAACTTCTGCCTGATGCTTTGCCTTGAAATAATCATCTGCAATGTTCAGGCTGAGCAACGTGTTTTTTGTTTCCACCGGCTGTCGGTTGTATCCCGGCAGTTCGGAAAGCTGGGCAAGTTTATGGTTCATATAAGAAGCCACATTTTGCAGATATTCTTCACTTTCATATCCACTTAATGTGATGATCTTTCCTCCGATTAATACCTTAATTGTATTTTTTGCTGGCATTACGGCATTTCCTCCATTTTATGTATGCTCTGCAAAAACAGTGTGCGATTTTGCAGACAGTCCACAATTTTTTGAAACATTACCAAAATGTTCCGCTGTCAGGACTCTCTTCTATTATAAACAAAATCCCCCAAAAAACAACCCCTTAGATTCCCAAATGATGATATGCCAGCTCCGTAGCCACCCGTCCTCTCGGCGTGCGGTTTAAAAATCCGTACTGAATCAGGTACGGTTCATACACATCTTCGATGGTTCCTGCATCTTCTCCGATGGCTGCCGCCAGGGTATCCAGCCCTACCGGTCCGCCGTTAAACTTCTGAATGATCATCTCCAGTATCTTGCGGTCCGTCTGATCCAGACCATACCGGTCAACTTCCAGAAGTTCCAGTGCAAAATCAGCTACTTCTTTCGTGATCTTTCCATCGTATTTGACCTGTGCAAAATCACGCACCCGCTTTAACAGGCGGTTTGCCAGACGCGGGGTCCCTCTCGAACGCTTTGCCATCTCCCTGGCACCGTCCGCATCAATCTCCACACCCAGTACCTTTGCCGAGTGCTGGATGATCGTCTGTAATTCTTCCTCTGTGTAAAATTCCAGATGATGAATCACTCCGAAACGATCCCGCAGCGGCGCTGTCAGAAGTCCCGCTCTAGTGGTTGCCCCGACCAGTGTAAAATGCGGCAGATCCAGCCGGATCGAACGCGCAGTTGCACCTTTTCCGATCATGATATCGATCGCATAATCTTCCATTGCCGGATAGAGTACCTCCTCCACCTGACGGTTCAGACGGTGGATCTCATCCACAAAAAGGACATCCCCTTCCTGCAAATTGTTTAAGATGGCTGCCATCTCGCCCGGTTTTTCGATCGCCGGACCGGAGGTTACTTTCATATGCACACCCATCTCATTGGCGATAATCCCTGCCAGTGTGGTCTTTCCAAGTCCCGGCGGGCCATAGAACAATACGTGATCCAGCGCATCGTTCCGCTGTTTCGCAGCTTCTATATAAATCTTCAGATTTTTCTTTGCTTTCTCCTGACCGATATAATCATCCAGACACTGGGGACGAAGGCTGCCCTCGATGCGGATGTCTTCTTCCATCATATCGGTTGTGATAATACGTCTTTCCATACTCTATTTTTTCTCCATATACATAGCCTACAGCATCTTCTTCAACGCGGCTTTCAGCAGGGTTTCCACATCCATCGTCTCCGCACCCTCTACTTTTTTCACCGCGCGCAGTGCATCGGTGTTCGGATAGCCAAGTGCTACCAGTGCCTGTACTGCTTCCTGCAGCTGGCTGTCTCCTGCCGTCTCCGTTGTGTCTGCGGCTGCCTGGTTGGCTAATTTCTGTTCGAAGGCATCTTCCAGATCCAGTTTGTCTTTCAGTTCCAGAATCAGTTTCTGCGCTGTCTTTTTACCGATTCCCGGTGCTTTGGCGATAGATGCCGCATCGTCTGCCAGAACCGCAAACCGCAGATCATCCGCTGACAGTGCCGAAAGAATCCCAAGCCCTGCCTTCGGTCCGATGCCGTTGACACCTAATAACAGTTTGAACACCCTCAGATCGTCTCTTGTCGCAAAGCCATATAACTGCATGGCATCTTCTTTTACATTCAGATATGTATATACTTTTACTTCCTGACCAATCGGAATCGCGCCAGAAAAAACGGAACCGGGTACGAAGATTCGATAGCCGATTCCGTGATTATCTACAATAATACACTGGTCGTCCGCTTCCTCCAGTATGCCTTTCACGTATCCTATCATACTAAACTCCTTTTTTCGGGAACTGCCCCAAACAACAGTTCCCTTAGTCTACGTTCTATCATACCACAAGGTGGCCGACCTTTCAATTTTTAATTTGCAGATACCAGGTTTCCAAAGCGAAACGCTTTTCGTGTTTGCATGAGAAAGCTTTTTGCCTTGGAAACCGCCAGACATGAGAAAGTAGCGATTTACGAAATAAATCAGCGGATTTCGAATGGCTGGAGGATTGTGGGAGCAGCTTTGCTGCGGAACAATCCGTAAGTATCAAATAATACAGTGTCTCGGACAGTTTTCTTTACACAGTCCGCAATTGGTGCATTTTTCATAATCGATATGTGCCACATTGTCTGTAACCGTAATCGCCTGTACCGGGCAGTTCTTTTCGCATTTTTTACAGCCGATACAACCTTTGTCACAGGCGTTCATCGTAGCCTTGCCTTTATCCTGAGAGCTGCAGCTTACTTTTACTGTCTGCTCATACGGGATCAGCTCGATCAGGTGATGTGGACAGACAGCCACACACTGACCGCAGGCTTTACATTTTTCTTTATCTATATGGGCGATGCCATTGATGACACGGATTGCATTAAAGTTACATGCCTTTACGCAGGTTCCGTAACCGAGACATCCATGGTGACATTTTTTCTCTCCGCCACCCGGGATAAATGCCATGACCGCGCAGTCTTCCACGCCGTCATACACATAATTGTTTCTGGCACTTTCACAGTCACCCGCACATTTTACAAATGCTGTCATGCGGCGTCCCTCTGTGATCTCCTCTCCCATAATGGCTGCGATGGCTTTTGCCACTTCGTTACCGCCTACCGGACATCCATTTACCGGTGCTTTTCCGGCTGCGATTGCAGCTGCCAGTCCATCGCATCCCGGATATCCACAGCCACCGCAGTTATTGCCCGGAAGCTGTTCTCTGACGGCGATCTCTTTTTCATTAACTTCCACTGCAAATTTCTTTCCGGCTACCCCAAGGAGCAGTCCGATCACCAGTCCTGTGCCGCCTACCAAAGCCGCAGCAATAAGTATTCCTGTAATCATAAAACTCCCTCCTTAAATCATTCCGGAAAATCCGAAGAACGCAATGGACATCAAACCTGCGGTCAGAAGTACGATCGGCATTCCCCGGAAAGGTTTCGGTATATCGTTATATTCGATTTTCTCACGAAGTCCTGCCATCAGCACGATGGAAATGGTAAATCCGACTGCGGTTGCAAAACCGTTGACCGTACCTTCCATGATTCCGTAATTATTCTGTACATTTAACAGTGCCACACCAAGTACTGCACAGTTGGTGGTGATCAGAGGAAGATACACCCCCAGACTCTTATACAGTGCCGGCATCGTCTTTTTCAGGAACATCTCAACCAGCTGTACCAGAGCAGCGATCACCAGAATAAATACGATAGTCTGCATATATTCCATCCCCGTTGTCACCAGCACAAATTTATAAATCAGACTGGTACAGAAAGAAGAAATCGTCAGCACGAAGATTACTGCCGCACCCATACCTGCTGCCGTGTCCATTTTCTTCGATACACCGAGGAAAGGACACAGACCGAGGAACTGGCTTAAGACTACGTTATTTACCAGCGCCGAACCGACGGCGATCATTAACAATGTTCTCATGACTGGGTTCCTCCTTTCTCAGCGCTCTTTTTACTTGCACACATATGATTGCTGCAGCCTGCACAGAGACTCTCGTCACATGCTTTCGGAGCTGCTGCAGGATCTTTTTTCATTTTCACACGGTTCTGCAGTGCCACCAGCATCGCCAGCACAAAGAAAGCTCCCGGTGCCAGAATAAAAATAGTAGCTCCGCCGTTGAAAATCGTCATGCCAAAGATCTTACCGGAACCGATCAGCTCTCGGACGATACCGATACTGGTAAGTCCCACGGTAAATCCAAGTCCCATTCCGATTCCGTCAAACAGAGAACTGATCGGACCGTTCTTGGACGCATATGCTTCCGCACGTCCCAGGATGATACAGTTAACTACGATCAGCGGAATATAGATTCCCAGAGAATCGTAAAGACTCGGAATAAATCCCTGTAATAAGAACTGTACGATGGTTACAAACGATGCAACGACTACGATATAAGCCGGCATACGCACACTGTCCGGAATCATTTTCCGGAGCATCGAGATCATCAGGTTGGACAGGGCAAGAATCACCATTGTCGTCATCCCCATACCAAAACCATTTTTTGCAGATGTGGTAACTGCCAGTGTAGGACACATACCAAGCATCAGCACAAAGGTGGGATTCTCCTTGATGATACCATTATACAAACGTTCCAGAGGTGAATTTGCTTTCATCACTGATCTCCCCCTTCCATCACACGAAATGCACAAAGACCGGCGTTGACACCGTTTGTCATGGCATTGGTCGTAACTGTGGCACCACTGATGGCATTGATCTCGTCATCCTGTGTTGCGCCTTTTTTTGTATACTGCAATTGTTCTACCTGTTTTCCGACAAACTGATCTTTGAATGCAGGAGTATCCGCATTCATACCAAGTCCGGCGGTCTCCCCGATCGACAGGATCGAGATGCCGTTCAGCGTACCGTCGTTTTGTACACCCATGGAAAACTGGATATCTCCGCCATATCCTTCCGAAGTCACAACGGTAAATGCATAACCGAGCATCTCTCCGCTCTGATCTTCTGCACGCATGATTTCTTCTATGGACTGCGCTTTATAACCTTCCTGATCCAGCTGATCTCGGATCGTCTGTATCAAGGTATCATCCATCTTTACCTCTTCAAAAGCTGCAGCATCTGTAAATACCTGTTCATAAGCCTCTGCTTTCGCCTGCGCTTCCTGTCTGGCAATCGGATCTTTTGTGATCTCATATACACCACCAAGGGCCACGCCCGCCACCAGAGTGATCAGTGTAAGGGCAAGGGCATCTTTGATAATCTTATTTTTCATGCTTCACCCCTCCTTTTCCAAATGCTGTCGGTACAGTCAGCCGTTCGATAACCGGAATCAGCAGGTTGCCGAAGATGATGGCATAGGATACGCCCTCTGCGGAGGCTCCGAAGATACGAAACAGTCCTGTCAGACATCCCAGGATCACGCCATATACCAGCTGTCCTTGTTTGGTGATCGGTGTCGTTACATAATCGGTGGCCATAAACCATGCACCAAGCATCAGTCCACCACCCAGAAGCTGTTCTAACAGATAATAACCGTCTGCTCCATGTCCACCGAACAAAATTACGAAAATAGCAAAACTTCCGATATATGTACACGGGATTCTCCAGTCAATAACTTTCAGGATCAATAAGAATACCGCTCCGATCAGGATCGCCAGTGCAGAAGTCTCACCGATAGTTCCCTGCGTATTACCAAGAAACAGGCTTAACAGATCTACTTTTTCTCCTGCTTTTACTGCTGCCAGAGGTGTGGCACCGGATACGGTATCCACCAGTTTAACAAGACCGCCACCTGCAGTAAAGTTGGTCATCTGACCGGTAAAAGATAACAGCAGGAAACATCTTGCCGCCAGTGCCGGGTTCATAATATTCTGTCCCAGACCACCAAACAGCTGTTTTACGATCAGGATGGCAAAAACACCACCGATCACCGGAATCCACCAGGGAGCAGATGCCGGAAGGTTCAGACCCAGTAACAGCCCAGTGATCACTGCGCTTCCATCCCGGATTGTCAACGGTTTATGCATCAGCGTTTCATAGATTCCCTCTGTCGCCACACAGGTTGCCACTGACAGACAGACCAGCAGCAGTGCCTTCCATCCAAAGAAACACACACCTGCCACTGTTGCCGGCATCAGAGCCACGATTACCATTTTCATAAGATAATCTGTGGTCACTTTTGAACGGATATGCGGCGATGAGGATACATGTAATAACTCTCCCATATTTCACATCTCCCTCTTATTTTTTCTTTCTATTGGCCATAACCATTTTTCTCATGGAACGGATCTCCTGTACCAGCGGTCGTTTTGCCGGACAGACATAGCTGCAACAGCCACATTCGCAGCACTCCATACCATTATACTTGACAAAGGCTTCTTCTTTTCTGTGTTCCGCAAAGGTTGCAAGCTTCGTCGGAAGCAGATGCTCCGGACATTCACTGACACACCTTCCACAGTTGATGCAGGCGGTAGCCCGGGAACGGCTGACCTCATCTTTTGTCAGTACCAAGAGCGCGGATGTGGTTTTGGTTACCGGTACATGATAATCAAACATGGCAAATCCCATCATCGGACCACCGGAGATCACTTTCTCCACTGTGCCCTTCAGACCACCTGCCGCATCCAGAAGTTCCTGAAAATCCATACCCACCGGTGCCCGGAAGTTCGATGGCGTATTCACACCGTCTCCGGTAACGGTAACAATCCGCTGCATCAACGGTTTTCCTTCCGCTACCGCCTCATAGACAGACACTACCGTATCCACGTTATCCACGATACATCCCGCATCTGCCGGAAGCATGGAAGAATTGATTGTCTCTCCGGTCACTGCATAGATCAGCATACGCTCTGCACCCTGTGGATATTTTGTCTTTAATGGCTGTACTTCGATATTTGCTTCGCCTTCTACCAGCTCCTGCAGTTTTGCGATGCCCTCCGGTTTGTTGTCCTCAATACAGATATATCCTTTTGCACCATCAAAAAGCTGCAGCATCACTTTCAGTCCGCCGACCAGTTTTTCCGGCTGTTCCAGCATGATCCGGTAGTCGGAAGTCAGATATGGCTCACATTCTGCACCATTGACCAGAATGTATTTGATCTTTTCCGGTTCTTTCGGTGAAAGTTTTACATGAGTAGGGAATCCTGCACCACCCATACCTACGATACCCGCTTTCTGAATCTTCCCACGGATGTCGTCTTTGGATAATTGTGTGATATCTTTTGTTTCTTCAAACGCTACTGATTCGTACACCTCATCGTTTTCCACTATAATCGCATCACAGTAGCCTCCGGTTGCTGTCAAACGTTTTTCAATTCCCTTTACCACGCCGGATACCGATGCATAAACCGGAGCGGATACAAAGCCCCCTGCCTCTGCGATCATCTGTCCCACCAGAACCCGATCACCTTTTTTTACAATCGGTTTTGCAGGTGCCCCGATATGTTGGGATACAAGATAGGCCAGTTCTTTTCCCGGACGGATATCCTGGATCGCCCGGTCTCTCGACAGATCCTTTCCGTCATACGGGTGGATACCTCCTCTAAATGTTCCAGACCCCATACACTAGTCCTCCCTTTTCATTTTTTTGCGCGCCTTCATCAGCTTTTACGCACTTTTTTGTCCTGTTTACTTTTGTCCTGTTTACGTTTCTTTTTCAGAGCCAGTCTCCGGCGCCGTTCAAAACTGCTGACCATATTCGGATAAGCGCGGAGATGTCTTCTTGAGATGTAACGGATGCTCTTTTTCACATCCCCATATTTCTGTACAAATTCTTCGTATTTGCCCAGAATGTTTTCCTTTGTTTCCAGAAGTTTGCTGTCGTTCGCACTGTAACGTTCCACCATCTCGCTGAATACTTTCTTACGTTCTTCTATCAGATCGTTCCACTTGCCAATCGGAAGTTCCATCCGGTAAACTTCCGCTTTCGCACGGGCTTCCTCTGCCACCTCATACAGTTTGGTATCCCGCAGATTCTCCTGGAATTCGTCCCAGACAACATCCAGTTTCTTCATCTTGCTTCGCAGATCGAAAGCTGCTGCTGCGGAAAATGCAAAATCCACGGTATATCCCGCCAGCCATACATAGACCAGTACGGTTCCTGTTTTTCTCGGAACCATTTCCACCAGATCCCCTACAACCGGCTGAAATACATAAAACAGAATCAATGTGAAAAATCCCCATGCTACAGAACTGCCCAGGCAGATCTTTCCCTGAAAGTTAAACTTTTTGTTGCTGTAATCCCACCAGTTGGCGTGAAAAACAGCTTCCATCAGCACACCTGTCACATATTCCAGAATCGTGGCAACTGCCACCCCTGCAAAATAGAGTTCCAGAATGTTTCCTGCTACCGGACGTAAGATCACGTAGACGGTCACCGCCCCAACTCCATAGATTGTTACAAACGGTCCGGACACAAATCCCCTGTTTACCCATTTTTTGCTTTTGGCTGATACGTAACAGCTTTCCCAGATCCATCCCATAAAGCTGTATACAATAAACCAACTGAGAATATGATACAGGTCAACTCCCAGAATCTCAAAACCCAATTCCTCTTCCTCCTTCTTTTTATTTATGATAAAATTCTCATATCACTGTTATCATTATAGCTTATTATTTCTAAAAAAAATACTGTTTTTTTTATTTTTTTGTGTATAATATTAGAAACAGGGTATATTTTAGCCATTATTTTTGGTACATTTTGACATTTTATTAACATACTTACAGAAAGGATACTATATGCTGCAAAAAGATTATCCGGTGGTATTTCCGGATTACATACTGACACAGGAAGAGTTTTCTCCGGAAAACTGTCTGTTCTTTGATATCGAAACCACAGGATTATCCTGGAAGACCTCTCATCTTTATCTTCTCGGGGCGGTATTTTATGAAAATGGAACCTGGATTCACAGGCAGTGGTTCTGCCAGAAACCCATTGAAGAAAAAGATGCACTTCTCGCTTTTTCCGAACTGCTCTCCACCAGAAAACTGTTGCTCCACTACAACGGAACCACCTTTGATGTGCCTTACCTGATGCACAAATACACCTTCTATCAGCTTCCTTCCCCCTGGGAGGGGACCCGGCAGATGGATCTGTACCAGCTGTTTTCCCCATTAAAAAAACTCCTGCATCTGGATCATATGCGTCAGAAAGATCTGGAACAGGCGATTGGACTTTTCCGGAAAGATCGGTACAGTGGCGGGAAACTCATTGAAGTGTATAAAAAATATCTGCTGAGCGGGGATGAAGATCTGCTTGAGATGCTTCGTCTGCATAACAAAGAAGATGTGGATGGGATGCTGCATCTTCTGCCACTCTTTTCGATCCGTGCTTTATGGACCGGAAATTGTCAGGAATTTATCACATGCAATCACACGCCGGAGAACAATTTAATCCTTTCTGTGCAGCCGAAATATCCGTTTCCGGTCCGTTTTGAAAAGGAATTGCCACATGCTGTACTCCATGTAACTCCCGATCAGCTCCTCTTAGAGATTCATCCGGAGGCAGGATGCAAAAAATTCTTTTATCCCAATTATAAAGATTACTACTATCTCCCCATGGAAGACGAGGCGATTCATAAGAGTGTGGGGGCTTATGTAGATAAAGATCACCGTGAGAAGGCGACCGCCGACAACTGTTACAAAAAAGTAAGTGGATGCTTTTATCCCCAGTATGAGGATCTTTTCACTCCGGCTTTCCGGGATGAACGCAAGGAGAAAAACAGCTGGTTTCTTTTGCCGGGAGATTTTGATGAAGATCAGGAACAACTTCTAAAATACTTAAACCATCTGCTTTCTCATGTGCTACAATAAACATTTTTGAATGATTGATTATAATATAGAAAAAATCCGCGATTGTCACACGCGCAATCACGGATTTTGTTTTGTCATATGCATAAAAACCACCCGACATACTGTTTTGCATATCGGGTGGCTTATCTTTTGCTTACATAAATTTATGATCTGTCAGATCTCTTTGCCCGGCTACAGATTACTCTTCCTCTGCTGCTTCTTCAGCTGCTGGCTCCAGAACTTTCATGCTCAGGCTGATTTTTTTCTCTTCGCCGTTGAAATCAACAACTTTTGCTGTGATTACCTGACCTACGCTCAGAACATCTGAAGGTTTTTCCACATGTTCTCTGGAAATCTGGGATACATGCAGAAGAGCATCTACACCTGGTTCCAGTTCAACGAATGCACCGAACTCTGTCATACGTGCGATAGTTCCTTCTACTACATTTCCTACAGCATATTTTTCATCTGCATGCAGCCATGGGTTCTGATCTTCGAACTTCAGGCTCAGTGCGATCTTGTCTCCGTTGATATCTTTGATCAGAACTTTGATCGGCTCACCAACTTTGAAGATCTTCTTCGGGTTTTCTACTCTTCCCCAGGACATCTCGGAGATATGCAGCAGACCATCTGCTCCGCCCAGATCGATGAATGCACCGAAATCTGTAACGTTCTTAACAACACCGTCTACAACATCGCCAACTGCGATCTTCTCAAACAGAGCTTTCTGCTGTTCAGCTTTTGCAGCCAGTAACAGCTGTTTTCTGTCACCGATGATTCTTCTTCTTCTCGGGTTGAACTCTGTGATAACGAATTCGATTTCCTGATCTGCATATTTGCTCAGATCTTTTTCATAAGTATCGGAAACCAGGCTTGCAGGAATGAATACTCTTGCTTCGTCGATCACAACGCTCAGTCCGCCATTCAGTACCTGAGAAACTTTTGCTTTCAGAACTTCTTTGTTTTCGAAAGCTTCTTCCAGTCTCTTGTTTCCTTTTTCTGCTGCCAATCTCTTGTAAGTCAGCAGAACCTGTCCTTCACCATCGTTTACTTTCAGGACTTTTACTTCCATAGTATCACCAGGTTTTACTACAGTTGTAAGGTCGATAGAGGAATCGTTGCTGTATTCGTTCTTTGTAAGAATACCATCAGCTTTGTAACCAATATTTAAAATGATCTCGTCTTCTTTGACGTCGATTACTGTACCTTCGACTACCTCCCCATTTCTAATTGTTTTTAATGATTCTTCCAGCATTTGTTCAAAACTTAATTCTGACATGTTTTTGAACCTCCTCAATTATATTATTTGGGGTGGAAGCCCCCGCTGTAATACCTACGCAACCAATACATTGAAAAGGCTTAGTATCCAAATCAACAAGTGTCTGTATATAGTAAGTATTTTCACACTCTTTTCGACAAATCTCGTATAATTTCTGCGTATTGGAACTATGTCTGCCGCCAATGACAATCATGGTATCTGCTTCGCAGGCAATCTGCCGTGCTTCCAGCTGTCTTTCCTCGGTCGCACTACAGATCGTATTTAAAACAACTTTATCATACCTCTTTTTTTCAAGAATTTCAACTAATTCTTGAAATTTGTTGTAATTAAATGTCGTCTGACTCACCACACACAGCTTTTCACCCTCCGAAAAGGCGAGATTTTCGGCTTCTTCGTGGCTGGATATCACAGTCACCGGACCTTCACACCAGCCTTTGATGCCTTCCACCTCCGGGTGTGTGTCATTGCCAACGATAATAATATGGCGTCCTGCTTTACTTTCCCGCTCCACAATCTTATGGATCTTCCGTACAAACGGGCAGGTGGCATCCACACATTCCAGCCCTTTTTCTTCGATCACTTCGTAGATTTCTTTCGGTACGCCATGAGAACGGATCACCACAGTTCCTTCCATAAGATCTTTCAGTTCCTGTTCATTTTCCAGAACCCGGACACCTTTTTTCTCCAGATCCGTCACCACTTCTTCGTTGTGAATGATCGGTCCATAGGTGTAAATATTCTGTTTGCCCATGTTGACCTGCTCATATACTTTTTCCACCGCCCGTTTCACGCCGAAACAGAATCCCGCGGTACGGGCTACCAGAATCTTTCTTTCTTCCATATGCACCTCTTATGCCTGTTTCTTTTTCTCAAATTCTGCAATCACTGCCGCAGTCACTTCTTCGATTCCCATAAAGGACGCATCCACCAGCACTGCATCTTCTGCCTGGCGAAGCGGGGAGATCTCACGGTTCATATCACGGTTATCTCTCTCGATAATGTCAGCCTCGATCTGATCGAGTTCACCCGGCATTCCTTTTTCCTGCAGTTCCAGATATCTTCTCTTCGCACGCTCTTTCGCGCTGGCGGTCAGATAAATCTTGACTGTCGCATCCGGAAGTACCTGTGTTCCGATATCTCTTCCGTCCATGACCACATTTTCTTTTGCTGCCAGCTGTCTTTGCAGTGCTACCAGTTTTTCTCTCACTTCTTTGATCACGGAGATCCTGGATGCGGTATTTCCTACGATTTCCTGACGGATCTCTGTGGATACATTTTTTCCGTTTAACAGAACCTGCTGTACGCCGTCTTCGTAAAGGATCGTCACATCGATATCCGGGCAGGCTGCTGCTACTTTTGCCTGATCCTGCGGATCAATGTTCTGTTCCAGCACATACAGTGCCATGGCACGATACATGGCTCCGGTATCTACATAAATAAAAGACAGTTCTTTTGCTACTCTTTTTGCAATGGTACTTTTTCCTGCACCAGATGGTCCATCGATTGCGATTGCATAACTCATATGTTTTCCTCTTTCCCCGGAATATTCCGTTTTTTTTATTATTTTATCAAAACCACTTCATCCTCTGACAGTCTTATTGTCCTAAAATATCCTGCAATGTCCTTCTTACCAATCAGTTTTCTGCTTTTATCTTTCTGCCTCAGCTGCCGCCATTGCCGCCGCATGAGCCGTTGACCAGGCGATCTGCAGATTATAGCCACCGGTCAGTGCATCCAGATCCAGCACTTCTCCGGCAAAATAAAGCCCTTTTGTCTTTTTGGACTCCATCGTCTTCGGATCGACTTCTTTTACCTGAACGCCGCCTTTTGTGATGATGGCTTCCTGGAAGCCCCGGAGTCCGGTCACGGTAAATGGAAAGGCTTTCGTCTTTTCGATAAATCCGGCACGTTCCTCTCTGGTGATCTCATGCACTTTCTTTCCCGGTGCGATGCCGCCGAGATCCAGCATAACCGGAAGAAGTTTTGCAGGGAATAAAGAACCTGCCACGTTTTTAAACTGTTTGTTCTTTCCTTCTTCGAATTCCCGCAAAAGTCTTGCATCAAGCTGCTCTGCGGTCAGTGCCGGTTTCAGATCGATCCTCGCCGTCAGATACTTCTTTTTTAAGAGTTTTCCCACCTTTGCGCTGGCTGATAACACCAGCGGACCGGTAATCCCAAAATGCGTAAACATCATTTCCCCGAAATCTTCGTAGACACATTTTTTTCCGTCATACAAAGACAGGGTTACATTTTTCAGGGACAGCCCCTGTAATCTCGGAATATATTCCTCAGCTGTCACCATCGGCACCAGAGACGGTTGCAGATCTGTTACGGTATGACCGCCCTCTTTCGCCATCCGGTATCCATCCCCGGTGGAGCCTGTCGACTGATACGAATTGCCGCCGGTGGCAACCAGTACCTGTTCGCCCCGGATCTTTTCTCCGTTTTCCAGCTGAATTCCGGTGATCCTTGCATTTCCATCCTCTTCTTTTTCTACCAGAAGCCGTTTTACCCGGCTGCCCAGATGGATCTTCACACCGGCTTTTTTCATCTGCTGTTCCAGCGCCCGGATGATATCCGAGGAATGATCGGACAGCGGAAACATCCGTCCGCCGCGCTCCATCTTTGTCTTTACGCCTGCCGTTTCAAAAAAGTCGATCACATCGTAGTTCGTGTAACCGTAGACGGCACTGTATAAAAAGCGCGGGTTGGTAATGAAGGACTCAAACAGTTCCTCTGTGGCACAGCCGTTGGTAAAGTTGCATCTGCCTTTTCCGGTAATGAAAAGTTTCTTTCCGAGTTTTTCGTTCTGTTCAAACAGATGCACTTCCATACCATTTCGTGCCGCGTAGACAGAAGCCAGCATACCCGCCGCACCTCCGCCGATAATCAAAAATCGTTTCATGTTTTATGGTCCTCCTGTTCCGGGTTCAACATCTTGATCGTATCGTCCGCGTGTTCCATCTCATCGTTGCTGTATACCTGATATTCGTCCCATATTTTCTCCATGGTCTCAAGGGTATGCACGACTTCTTTCTGCCGTTTCATACAGAGTGCCACCACCAGTGCGTTAACCACGCTCAACGGTGCCACAAGAGAATCGACGATGGATGCCATATCACTTCTCGCGATAAGATTGCAGGATGAATACAGATTGATCGGAGAATGCACACTGTCGGTCAGTGTGATCACCTTGGCATTCCGGTTGTTGGCAAACTCAATTGCCTTTAAGGTTCGCATGGAATACCGCGGAAAACTGATGCCGATGATTGCATCCTGATCTCCGATACGGATCATCTGTTCAAAGATCTCGCTGGCGCTGCTCGTCTGGATCAGACGCACATCGTCCAGGATCATATTCAGATAAAAACTCAAAAAGCTGGCTAAGGGTGCACAGCTCCGGATACCGATAATATAGATAGTTCTCGCAGAAAGCAGTGTCTCCACCGCCATCTCAAATGCCGCATGATCGATATGTTCCATCGTCAGCTTGATGATCTCGATGTCTGACTGAAACACCGTATCCAGGATTTCTGCTTCCGGCACATGCCCGTAGGTCACTTTCATGCGCTGGATGGAATTTAACTTATTCCGAACCAGTTCTTCCAGTGCCCGATGAAATTCCGGAAATCCTTTGTACCCCAGCTGTGTGGCAAACCGCACGGTCGTCGACTCACTGACACCCACTTCTTTCCCCAGTTTCGATGCCGTCAGGAATACCGCCTTGTCATAATTTTTCAACACATAAGCCGCCAGACGTTTCTGCCCTTTGCTGAAAGTCTTATCATATTTTTGAATCCGCAACAATAAATTATCTGCCTGTTCCATGCTCTTCGTCCTCTGTCGTATAATTTCAGTTTTTTATTATAGCATGATTTTTTCAAAAAGTGTACTATAGTTTTACAGGCATGGAAGTTCCGTACTTTTCTGGAATTTCCATGCCTGTAGGTTTTGATTGTTATTTACTTTTGACTTCCAATGCTATAAATCTTTATCAGATTTTCACATATCTCTGATTCCTGCTGTTTGGCTTATCCGGTATCGTCATCCTGATCAGATTCATCTCAATCGCCGGTTGAAGATGATTTCTTTTGAACAGGCTCCGAAAGATATTCGGTTTTCTCCCTGATCTGATCAGATATATCATCCAAAATTTTATCAATCCGCAACCGTATGAATTCGAAAAAAATAGTAGATTCATCAGCAGCATGGCAACAGGGAAATATCAGCCTTACTCTGAGTGCCATTCTAAGTGCCACATCGAAAAAGCGAATACAGAATGCTCAGTTTCTTTCCGAAAAAGAAAAGGCATCCTCCCGGACACCTTTTCCTTTTCCCATTTTCTCATCTTCCAAACAGGGAAAATCCTTTTTTCTTATACGGTTCTTCTGTCACAGAAGTTACCTGATAGCCTGTTTTTTCGATGGCTGCTTTCAGTTTCTCATGATCCAGAGATTCTTCGGAGATGATCTCTGTCTGTTTCTTTCCGTGAGAAGAGCTTACTTTCTTGATTGGAAATGCATTTCTCACAGCTTCGTTCACATGACTTTCGCACATACCGCACATCATGCCATCCACGCCAACGATTGTCTTTACCATTTTGTTTCCTTCTTTCTTTCAGATCTGTTCTTCACTTTTACTGAATGTTTTCCACCTGATAACCCTGGTCTTCCACCGCTTTTTTCAGAACCTCATCTGCTACTTCTGTCTCCATGGATACCACTGCGGTTCCTTTTTCATGGCTTACCTGTGCTTCGGTTACATGTTCCAGTTCTTCCAAAGTCTTTTTCACTCTTGCTTCACAGTGTCCGCACATCATACCTTTGATTGTCATTGTCTTTGTCATATTCTTTTCTCCTTTCGATGCCTCCCATTGCGGAAGGGTAACTTCATTTTTTATCTTATGATCTCTGTGTGAATCTTTCACTTTAAAAAGATTCAGGCGCAGAGCATTCGATACTACACAGAAACTTGACAGGCTCATCGCCAATGCTCCGAACATCGGGTTCAGCGTCCATCCGAAAATCGGGATCCATACACCGGCTGCCAGCGGGATACCGATAATGTTATAGAAAAATGCCCAGAACAGGTTCTCATGGATATTTCTCAGAGTTGCACGGCTTAACCGGACAGCTGCCGGCACATCACTCAGGCGGCTCTTCATCAGTACCACATCTGCGGCATCGATTGCCACATCGGCTCCGGCACCGATGGCGATTCCAATATCAGCTCTGGTCAGTGCCGGCGCATCGTTGATACCGTCTCCGACCATGGCTACTTTTCCATATTCTTTTAATTTACGGATAACTGCTTCTTTTCCATCCGGAAGGACTCCGGCGATCACCTGATCCACGCCTGCCTGTGCGCCGATCGCTTTTGCAGTCTGCTCATTGTCTCCGGTCAGCATAACGACCCGGATACCCATATTCTGCAGTTCCTGTACCGCTTTCGGGCTGTCCTCCTTGATCACATCGGCAACGGCGATCATACCGATCAATACGTCATCCTTTGCAAAAAGCAATGGCGTTTTTCCCTGTTTTGCCAGCGCCTGTGCCTGATTCTTTACATTTTCTCCTACTGTCACCTGGCTGCTGATGTATTTCATGCTTCCACCGAACAGTCTGTGTCCCTCCAGCGTTCCTGTCAGACCATTTCCTGCCAGTGCCTGGAAATCTTCCACTTCTTTGGTGGCAATTTTTCTCTGTTCGATTTCTAACAGTACTGCCTTTGCCAGCGGATGTTCACTCTTCTTTTCCAGTGCTCCTGCCAGCTCCAGCAGTGTATTTTCCTCGTATCCCGGTTCGCATACCAGATCCGTTACTCTCGGTTCACCACTTGTGATGGTTCCCGTCTTATCCAGAGCCACGATCTGTACTCTTCCGGCTTCTTCCAGCGAAACAGCGGTTTTAAACAGGATACCATTTTTTGCTCCCATACCGTTACCAACCATGATTGCTACCGGTGTGGCAAGTCCCAGTGCACACGGGCAGCTGATAACCAGTACGGAAATACCTCTTGCGAGTGCGTAGCCGAAAGTCTGTCCGGCAAGCAGCCATACGATTGTTGTAACTACCGCGATCAGGATAACCACCGGTACAAATACACCGGAAACTTTATCTGCGATCTTCGCAATCGGCGCTTTTGTCGCAGCCGCATCGGTAACCATCTGGATGATCTGAGACAATGTGGTATCTTCCCCCACTCTCGTTGCCTCACAGCGGATAAATCCGGACTGGTTGATCGTAGCTGCCGATACCAGGTCACCCTCTTCTTTATCCACCGGGATGCTCTCTCCGGTCAGCGCCGCTTCATTGACTGCACTGTGTCCTTCCAGAATCTTTCCATCCACCGGAATACTTTCACCCGGGCGGACAACAAAGATATCTCCTTTTTCCACCTGCTCGATCGGTACGGTGACTTCTTTTTCTCCTTTGACCAAAACGGCTGTCTTCGGTGCCAGATTCATAAGACCTTTCAGCGCATCCGTGGTCTTTCCTTTGGATCTCGCCTCAAGCATCTTTCCCACGGTGATCAGCGTCAGGATCATCGCTGCGGATTCAAAATAAAAATCCATCATATAATCCATAACAGCTTCCATATTGCCGTCCACCTGTGCTCTGGTCATTGCGAAAAGCACATACACACTCCATAAGAAGGATGCCATTGATCCCATCGCTACCAGCGTATCCATGTTCGGAGATCTGTGCCACAGGCTCTTGAAACCGCTGATAAAGAATTTCTGGTTGATCACCATGACGATACCTGCCAGAAGCAGCTGTACCAGTCCCATCGCGATGTGGTTATCATTAAACCATTCCGGCAGCGGCCAGCCCCACATCATATGCCCCATGGAAAAATACATCAACACCAGTAAAAATCCGACGGATGCGATCAGTCTGTGTTTTAAGACCGGTGTTTCCTTATCTTCGAGTGCGGATGCATCGGCTCCGGACTGTTTTTTTTCTCCGGCTCCTTTTTCGGAAGCGCCGTATCCTGCCTGTTCCACCGCCGCAATGATCTGCTCCGGCAGTACATCACCTTCCACGCCCATCGAGTTCGTCAGAAGGCTGACAGAGCAGGAGGTAACTCCCGGAACTTTTCCCACTGCTTTTTCCACTCTGGCACTGCAGGCGGCGCAGCTCATTCCGGTTACGTTGTATTGTTTCATGTCTTGATTCACCCTTTCTGTAAATACTTTATATGATAACTGTTTTTTAATTTTCAGTTATTTTCTGACTTTTGACCCTGGTATCATTATTTCATCAGTTTCTGCAACGTAGCCATCAGCTCATCCACCACTTCGTCTTTTCCCTCCCGGATATCCCGGACAACGCAGGAATGAATATGGCTGGATAACAGCTCCCGGTTAAATGCATTCATCGCTGCACTGACTGCTGCGGACTGAATCAGGATGTCATTACAGTAAGCATCCTTTTCAAGCATTCCCTTGATGCCGCGGATCTGTCCTTCGATGCGGCTCAGACGATTCATCAGTTTCTTTCGCTCATCCTGGGAGCGGGCTGTCGTCTTGCAATGACAGCAGCATCCGGTTTCTTCCTGTGCAGTATTGCTTTCCGGTTCTGCTTTTTCCGTCGCACACATCTCACATGTCTCGTTATCTGTTTTTATAGATTCGTCCTGTAATGCAGGATTCTGTTCTTTCACTCGATCACCTCATTTAGTTTTCTTGTATACCCCCTGTGGGTATTTTTAATATATACCCCCTGTGGGTATTTTGTCAAGGTACTTATTGTATATTATTTCTCATTTTTCGGGTTTTATTTTTCCATATTCTGAAGTAACTGCAAACTTTCTCTGATCACCTGCGCAAATCAAATTTAGTCCACGGAACCAATTATTGGTATACACTGCAATACAAAAAGAGCAACGGAACTCTTCTCATCAAAGTTTCCGTTGCTCCCATATTCTTTTCTTTCTGTTTTCCTTCTACCACTCCAGCTGCGCCGCACCCCAGGTCAGCCCTGCACCGAATCCGGAGAGAATGATCTTCTGTCCCGGCTGCAACATTCCCTTTTTATTCATCTCATCGAGAAGAATCGGGATGCTGGCTGCGGAGGTGTTGCCGTACTGCTCCATATTCATCGGAAACTTTTCTTCCGGCACTCCCAGCCGCTTAGCCACGGACTGAATGATCCGGCTGTTTGCCTGATGAAGAACGAACCAGTCGATGGTTTCCAGTTTCGTTCCCGTCTTTTCTGTTACCTGCCGGATACACTCCGGGACTTTTTTTACTGCAAACCGAAAGACTTCCTGTCCGCTCATCTGAATATATCCAGTTTCAGAAGCATTCTCTTTCCACGGATTCCCCATCGCTCTTCCCGGACAGGTAAGCACTTCACCGCCCGCGCCATCCGACCACTGGACAAATCCTTCCAGCCCATGATCTGCCGCTGTTACTACCGCTGCCCCGGCGCCGTCTCCGAATAGAACACAGGTAGAACGATCCTTCCAGTCGATCAGTTTGGACAGCACTTCCACACCCACCAGCAAGACGTTTTTATAGATTCCTGCACAGATATACGCATGTGCGGTATGCAGGGCAAATAAAAATCCGGAACATGCCGCACTCAGGTCAAATGCCGCCGCTTTCGTAGCGTTGATAGCTTTCTGCACCAGACATGCGGTACTGGGAAACTGAAAATCACTGCTGCACGTTGCGACCAGGATCAGATCAATCTCCGATCCATCCATCCCTGCGTCCCTTAACGCTTCCCTTGCTGCTGCGGCTGCCATATCTGCCCCGCTTTCCTTTGTCGCGATCCGTCGATTCCGAATACCTGTCCGGGAAGCAATCCACTCATCACTGGTATCCACCAGCTTCACCAGATCATCATTGCTCACCACATGTTCCGGCAGATAACTTCCTGTTCCTATCATTTTCGTTGTCATATATATTCCTCTTCTTCGTTTTTATTTTGATTCTCAAACCATTACCTTTTCAAAGTATATGTTATCTTTATATTTTTGTCAAGATACATACGCAATAGAGCTATGGCAGAAATACGAAACAATATATCTTCTCTGTTATCACACCATGTAACAAAATCTGTGTAATCAAAAAAAGACCGTCGACACCGCTCTGCTTTCACACAGCGACATCAACCGTCTTTTTTCTACACTTTTATGAATGTACCCGCCTCTCCGGGCTTACATAGGTGGATCCACTTCCGCCGAATCTGCCTTTGTTTTTCAGATACACATGTTTGATATACCAGAGGGTCTTTTTCTCCCCCTTCACTGCCAGCATCCGCAGCAGATATTCGATCTGTGCGCTGGTATCCGGGTGAATGAACCACAGGCGATCTTTTCCCTTCATAAAATATTCCAGCGGCGAGGCATCGGTATACGTTTCCGGATGATAGGTCCGTGACGCGCTGATGCGGTCCATGATCATCTCGGCGATGTATTTTCTTGGCATCGGCATACCGGCGAGCACGTGCTCTGCCCCGATCCCATAGTCTACCCAGTATTCAAAATGATGTTTGTTTCTTCCTTTGTGATGCAGCCAGGAAGTAGACACTCCGGTTGCTTCTCTCTCTGCATTGTTGGGACTTCTGGTTCCCTGATAGTATTTTGCTCCCACCAGGAACTCGGTAGGAGAATATTTCGACAGGTCATGCAAAAGTCCCTGTTTATATAATCCCACTTTAAAACAATACTTCATAACCAGAAGTTTATGGGATGTGATCGTCTTAAAATGTCCCCATGCATTCATGTTACTTGTCTCCTGTCTTCCTAAAATGTCGTGATCAGCCTTCCGACCTTGATGCTCTGGTATCCCCTAACAGAACCAAAATCGTTCTCGGTTTTACATAAATCGATTTCTTCTCTTCCAGCAACGGTTCTTCCCCTTTCGGGTAGACACTGTCCTTCTTCGAGGAATCGATCGCCAGATACCAGTGCATCCTCTCCGGGATATCCGGCAGGGCGAATTTATGTTCATTCCAGTGCATATTGTAGATCACATAGATAAATACATCCGCTTTCCCGGTCATCTCTTTTGCGTAGCCCCCGCAGTACAAAATACCGATCTGCCGGCTGCTGCTCTCCGTGTCTGCAAACCAGGCACGTTCCGAATGATAGGAAATTTCCGGCCAGCCGAGGGATTTGTAGTCGGTCGGGCGGAGTTCCTGCGGCATATGCAGGATCGGATGATCTTTCCGAAAACGGATCAGATCTTTTACAAATCCACTCAACTGGCTGTACGATCTGCCCTTTTTCCAGTCCACCCAGCCGATTTCATTGTCCTGGCAGTACGCATTGTTATTCCCCATCTGGCTGTTTCCCAGTTCGTCACCACCGTATAACAGCGGCGTTCCCTGTGACAGAAACAACAAAAGCAATGCATTTCTCATCTGGCGTCTCCGAAGTTCCAGAATCGATGTCTTTCGTGTCGGACCTTCCACGCCACAGTTCCAGCTGTAATTATACGCACTTCCGTCCCGGTTTTCCTCACCATTTTCCATGTTATGACGGGTATCATAACTGGTCATATCCACCAGTGTAAATCCATCGTGGTTTGCCAGATAATGGATCTCGCCGTGATCCTGCGGATTTTCTCTGGTGTAATATAAGAATCCATTCACCTGATCCTCGTCACCTCGCAGGAATCGGCGCATCACACTCTGAAATCCGCTGTGACAGGCTGCCAGACGTTTTTTTCCACCCAGTTTTCTTGCAATCGCGCTCATATCATAGCCACAGCCGATCAGTTTCACATCCGCAAGTACCGCATCTCTCGCCAGCAGTTCCATCCAGACACCGTCACCCATCAAGACAAATCCATCCACCCGGTACTCCATCCGCCAGAACCGCAGCACTTCCAGCACCGTCTGCGGATCCGTCTCCACCGGAAAATAAAAATCCATTAGATACTCGATGCCAGCCTCATGAAGAGCACTGAAAAAACTTTTCAATTCTTTCTCCGGCTGATTGCTCTTACAGTACGCCGCCTTCGGAGCAAAATAATTTCCCTTCGTATATCCCCAGTAATTCAGTTTTTCTTCCTGATACCGGATCGTTTTCTCATATCCATACCGGTCTTTTTCTTTCGTTTTCAGCGGATATTCTTCAAAATCATAGGACGGCATCAACTCCAGAGAGGTAATCCCCAGTTCTTTCCAGTACGGAATCTTCTCTGCCAGTCCCTGAAAGGTTCCCTTCGCCCGCACTCCGGAGGTCTTCTGCATCGTGTAACCCCTCGGATGTACTTTGTAAATCACCATATTTTCATAAGAAACCGGTTCCGCTAGCGGTGTCACCGGATATCCTCTCAGCACTTTTGCCGCGGTCTCCGCTTTCTCTTCCGCTTTTTCACCAAAATGCGGTTCCCCCTTTACCAGTCTTGCTGCAGGATCGGTAAATGTTGTCTCTCCCTGCCGATACCGGTACTCATACTGGTACAGTCCCGGTTTTTCGACCAGCACCGCATACCGGCTGCCGGTGCGATATGTCTCATCCAGCAAAATGCGCTGTTCTTCGCTCCCATTCTTATAAAACAGAAGTTCCAGCGGTTCACCGCTTCCGGTATCTACCGCAAAATTATACCGGTTTCCTCTCCCGATCACTCCCGGACGGGATGGATCCCCCGGACTGATCTTCCAGGGTTTTCGTTCTGTTCCCATCTTTTTCCCCCTCTATAAACGGATATCCAGCTCTACCGGACAATGATCGGATCCAAAGATTTCTGTATGGATCTTCGCATCTTCCAGCTTGTCTTTCAGGCTTTCGGACACACAGAAATAGTCGATCCGCCATCCCGCATTCTTTTCTCTCGCTTTAAACCGGTAAGACCACCAGGAATAGATGCCCTCCTGATCCGGATAAAAATAACGGAAGGTATCGATGAAACCGGATTCCAGTACTTTTGAGAATTTTTCCCGTTCCTCATCGGTAAATCCGGCATTTTTCCGGTTGGTTTTCGGGTTTTTCAGGTCAATCTCTTTGTGTGCCACGTTGAGATCACCACAGAAAATCACCGGTTTCTCTTTCTCAAGCCCCTTCAGATACGCCAGAAAATCGTCTTCCCACTGCATCCGGTAAGGCAGTCGTGCCAGTTCATTCTGGGAATTCGGTGTATACACGGTCACCATAAAGAATTCCGGGTACTCCAGTGTGATCACCCGTCCTTCCTGATCATGTTCCTCGATGTTGATTCCATATCGTACAGACAGCGGTTCCTGTTTTGTAAAGATCGCTGTACCCGAATATCCTTTTTTCACTGCATAGTTCCAGTACTGATAATAACCCGGAAGATCCAGATCGATCTGTCCCTCCTGCAACTTACTCTCCTGAATACAGAAAATATCCGCATCCAGCTCCTGAAAGCGTTCTTTAAATCCTTTCGTCACACAGGCGCGCAGCCCATTTACATTCCATGATATCAGTTTCAAACATCTGTCCTCCTGTTTTGTCAATGATTCTATTATAACACACAAAAGCTGTCCAGTGAAGCATCCGATGGTCCGTGAAAATGAAGTCCTTTTTTCCGGTACTCTTCCATATATTCCCAGATTTCCTCCGTCACCAGTTCTCCCGGATTCACTAACGGGATTCCCGGCGGATACGGGATCAGTGCCTCCGCTGCGATCTGTCCCTTTGCCTCCCGCCATGGGATCCGTTTCTTTTCTTTAAAAAATGCCTGCCGCGGCGTATCGATCATCGGCGGAATCTCCGGAACCGGACGCGTTGCAGCATGCACGCTGTCTTCCTGCTTCTTTCCCGTCTCTTTTCTGCTGATGTCTTCCAACGCCTCCGCCAGCCGCTTCATATCGCTTTCCTCGTTGGCATAGGTCACAACGGCAACCACATACCGGTCATCGGAAAGTTCCATGCCGATCTTATATTCCTCATACAGCCGGTCTGCCAGCTGATAGCCGGATAATCCCAGATCTTCCGCTGAAATTACCAATCTTACCAGATCCAGATCATAGATTGCCTCTCCCCTGGCTTCTTCTCCCACACAGAAAATCCCCGGAATCTTTTTGATCGTCTCTCGCGCCATTTGTGCCAGTTTCAGTCCCCGTGCCAGCATCTCGTCCCCGTGAAGCGCCAATTCATACCGCGCCACATCCAGCGATGTCATCAGAAGATATGACGGACTGGTACTCTGTACCATATGCAGACAGTTCTCCAGCCCTCCAAGATCCACCCGGTCACTTCCCACATGAAGCAGTGAGCTCTGCGTCAGAGATCCCGTCACCTTATGCATGCTCTGTGCACACAGATCCGCTCCCTGCAGAATCGCTCCGAGCGGTAATGTCTCCGTGGCCGTTCCCTCTTTTTGAAAATACAGATGCCCTCCATGTGCCTCATCCACCAGAAGTACAGCGCCGTGTCTATGGCAGATTTCCGCGATCCCCCGGATATCACTGCACACACCATAATAGGTCGGACTCACCAGAAATACGGCCTTACAGTCCGGATGCTGCCGGAAACCTTCCTCCACCGTCTCCGGCGTCAGGCTTCCCCACAGTCCGGTTGCCGGATCCTGTTTCGGCATCAGATAAATGGGAACCGCTCCACTTAGCGTCAGTCCCATCAGCACAGATTTGTGGGCATTTCTTGCCACCATGATCTTCTCGCCTTCTTTTACGGAAGCAAGCACCATCGCTTCATTGCCACAGGTTGTCCCGTTGACCAGAAAATATGTCTTTTTCGCGTGAAATACTTCCGCCGCCAGTTCCTGCGCCTCCCGTATCACACCCTCCGGTTCATGCAGATCGTCCAGACCTTCCGCCTCTGTCAGATCAAACCGGAAAATCCCGTCCCCCGTCCACTGTCTCCAGCGGAGACTGATCCCTTTTTCATACCGGTGCCCCGGAATCTTAAAATATACCGGACGATCTGTTGTATAATCTACAATTGCATCCAGTAATGGGGTTTTTCTTTGTTCCATACGATTTCTCCTATCCGCGTAAAAAAGAAAGAGCCACCGCATCGTTATCTTCTGCGACAGCCCTTTCTTATATCAATCATGCATATCAGCACAATTATTCTTTATTATTTTACCAGTCTTGTCCAGCCATATTTGTCTTCTACTTTACCCCACTGGATACCTGTCAGATAATCATACAGTTTCTGAGTCAGTTCACCAATCTGGAAGTTATTGATGGTGATTTCTTCTCCTTTGTAAACCAGTGCGCCTACCGGAGAGATAACTGCTGCTGTACCAGTTCCGTATACTTCTTCCAGTCTTCCGTCTCTTCCGGCCTGCATCAGATCATCTACAGACAGATGAGTTTCATTTACTTTGTATCCCCAGTCTCTCAAGATGTGGATGATGGAATCTCTGGTTACGCCTGGAAGTACAGTTCCTTCGATCGGAGCTGTGTAGATTTCGCCGTCGATCTTGAACATGATGTTCATAGCGCCAACTTCTTCTACATATTTTCTTTCACGACCATCCAGCCACAATACCTGAGAGCAGCCATATTTTTCAGCTTTTACCTGACCGATGATAGATCCTGCATAGTTACCACCGCATTTTGTAAATCCGGTACCACCCTGTACGGCACGAACATATTCGTCTTCAACCATGATCTTAACCGGAGCCAGGCCTTCTGCATAGTAAGCACCTACAGGAGAAAGGATAATTACGAACTTGTATGCTTTTGATTTGTGTACGCCCAGAGAAGACTCACATGCAAATGCGAACGGACGGATGTACAGAGAAGTTTCCGGTTCAGACGGAACCCAGTCTTCTTCTGCTTTTACCAGTGCGTTTACTGCTTCAATAAACATATCTTCCGGAATCGTTGCCATACACAGACGTTCATTGGAATTGATCATACGACGTGCGTTCATCTCCGGACGGAATAACTGGATCTGACCATCTGCTCTTCTGTATGCTTTCAGTCCCTCAAATGTTTCTTGTGCATAATGTAAAACTACAGTAGCCGGATTCATCTCAATCGGTCCGTACGGACGAATGGTTGCGTCATGCCAGCCAATTCCTTCATCATAGTCCATCGTGAACATGTAATCAGCGAAATATTTACCGAAACCAAGTTTCTTCTGATCCGGTTTTTCCTGCAGTTCTTCTCTTTTAATAAATTTGATATCCATAATATCTCTCCTCCTGCTTTTTCGAATGTATTCTTACATTCTTACATTCTGCCGGAGCCAGTCTGCTTCGACAACATACGTTAAGTATAAAACTACATTTTTCTCCCGTCAATAGAAAATCCGTTGCTTTTTATGGTTTCTTCTGTTAAAGTATACATAGATATAGCTGTTCTGTCTGCAATCTTTATGCTGATACAGAACAGCTACCATATTAAGAAAGAATGAGGTTTTTACTATGAGTGATCTGGAAAACAGCGCATGCACCGGTTCCTGCGATTCCTGCGGATCCGACTGCAACCTTGATTTATCCAACCCGAATGCAACCGTAACCCTGACCCTGGACGATGACAGCGAACTGGTCTGTGCCGTACTGACCATCTTCCCTGCCGGCGAGCACAAATATATCGCTCTGCTGCCGTTAGATGAAAACGGAGAAAACCAGGACGGTGAAGTATTCTTATACCGTTTCTTCCAGGAAGAAGGACAGCAGCCGACTCTGGAAAACATCGAAGACGATGACGAATACGAGATCGCTGCTGATGCTTTCGATGAACTGTTAGACAGCGCCGAATACGACGAAGTGGTAGACGGAAAAGAACTGTAAAAGTATCTGAATCAAACTTTAGAAACACAAAATCCCGTACAGCAACCGAAAACTGTTGTTCAGTTTCCAACCCCTGTACGGGATTTTTGTATATAGTAGAAAAAGAATCCTGTTTTTCCTTCAAACGAAACTCTCTTTCAAATAATCAATCGTCATTATCTTCTACTTTCTCACCATAAATATAATAATGCACCCACTCGCCAAGATTTACCGCATGGTCCCCGATCCGCTCCATGTATTTTGCGATCATCAAAATATCCAGTTCGCTGCCGGTGTGGTTGGCATTTTTTATAATTTCTTCCATCAATTCCGCCTTCACTTCTTCAAACAGGCGGTCTACCTGATCGTCCGTGGCGATGACTTCGGATGCCAGTTTATCGTCTTTTCGAACGAACGCATTGACACTGTCATTGACCATCTTTGAAGCGATCTTGCCCATATCAAAAATCTTCGGGTGTACTTCCAGCTGGAAACCGGTCAGATGTTTGGATACATCTGCGATATCTGCGGTCTGATCCCCGATCCGCTCCATATCCGCGATCATACGAAGTGCAGAAGAGATACTTCTCAGATCCCCGGATACCGGCTGCTGGCGCAGCAGCAGATTCATACACATTGCCTCGATATCCCGCTCTTTCTGATCAATCTTCCGTTCAATCTTATGTACGCTGTCCGCGATCTGCTCATCCTTTTCCCGGAGTGCATTCATCACCAGCGACATCGCCTCCTCGCAGAGGTCACCCATCTCAATCAATTCTCCATTCAGCTTAAGCAGCTGCTCCTGATATGCCTGTCTTGCCATCAGCCAAACCTCCCTGTGATATAATCGTCTGTCCGTTTATCCTTCGGTTTCGAAAACATAGTTTCCGTATCATTCATCTCCACCATCTCTCCCAGAAGGAAAAATGCTGTCTTGTCTGAGATTCTGGCTGCCTGCTGCATATTGTGCGTAACCATAACGATCGTATACTGTTTTTTCAGTTCCAGTGCCAGGTCTTCGATCTTTGTCGTGGAGATCGGATCCAGCGCACTCGTCGGCTCATCCATCAGAAGAACTTCCGGCTGTACTGCCAGTGCTCTCGCGATACAGAGTCTCTGCTGCTGTCCGCCTGACATACCGAGCGCGCTCTTTTTCAGGCGGTCTTTTGTCTCGTCCCAGATCGCTGCTTTTTTCAAAGAATCTTCCACGATTGCATCCAGTTCACTCTTTTTGCGGATTCCGTGGGTTCTCGGTCCGTAGGCAACATTGTCATAGATGCTCATCGGAAACGGATTTGGCTTCTGAAATACCATACCTACCCGCTTTCTGAGCAGATTGACATTTTTCATCTGATTGATCGGTTCCCCGTCCAGCAGCAGTGTTCCTGTGATCTTGCAGCCCTCCACCAGATCATTCATCCGGTTTAAGGATTTTAACAGCGTCGATTTTCCACAACCAGAAGGTCCGATAAAGGCAGTAATCTCTTTTTCCGGGATATGCATGGAAATTTTTTTCAATGTCTGAAAATCCCCGTAGAACAAATCCAGATCTTTTATTGTAAATTTATCTTTCTCCATTTTCTTACCTCTTTGTCAGTTTTTTTGCGATCCAGCCGGATCCAGCGTTAATAAGAAGTACCACGATCAGAAGTACCACTGCGGTTGCATACGCCTGTTTCATGTACAGTCCCTCGGACAACAGTGCATACATATGAACTGCCAGTGTTCTTCCCGAACTCATCAGTCCCGGTACTTTTGCGATGGTTCCCGCGGTGTACATCAGTGCCGCCGTCTCTCCTACGACACGACCGATACCAAGGATGACCCCCGATACGATACCAGGAACCGCAGACGGAAGAATGATACGGAAAATGGTCCGCAGTCTTCCGGCTCCCAGTCCGAAACTTCCCTCACGGAACGAATCCGGAACTGCCTTCAGCGCTTCTTCTGTCGTTCGAAGAATCAGAGGCAGGATCATAATTGCAAGGGTAAGTGCACCTCCCAGGAAGGTATACCCCCATTTGAATGTGGTTGCAAATAACAGATAACCGAACAGACCATACACGATCGACGGAATACCGGAAAGTGTTTCCGCGGTGATCCGTACCAGTTTTACCAGTTTGCTTCCTCGTTTTGCATATTCCACCAGATAGATGGCTGCACCGATACCTACCGGAACGGCAAATAACAGAACCAGAAGTACCATCAGAACCGTGTTGATGATCGCCGGCATCATGGATACATTTTCTGTGTTATATTCCCAGGCAAACATCTCCGGAGAGAGATTCGGGATTCCGCGGATCAGAATATACCCTACGATACAGACCGTGATTCCCACGGTAAGAAATGTGGCGATCCACATCAGAAGCCGCAGCACCAGAGAAAATGGCTGTGATTTATAGCTTTCCAGCTGTCCTTTTAATTTTTCCATCACTGTCTGTTCCCCCTTTGCAGTGCGCTGCAGCACAGATTAATGATCAGGATCAGGACAAATAACACGACCGCCGTTGCAATCAGTGCTTCTCTGTGAAGATCCGTTGCATATCCCATCTCCATAACGATGTTGGAAGTAAGGGTTCGAACGCCCATACCCAGGCTTTTCGGTATGATCGGCTGATTACCGGCAACCATGATCACCGCCATCGTCTCACCGATCGCACGGCCGATGCCGAGAACCACACCGGCAAGAATACCGGATTTTGCTCCCGGAAGTACCGCAAAAAATACGCTTCGCTCCCGTGTGGCACCAAGTGCCAGAGCACCTTCATAATAAGAATCCGGAACGGCACGGATACTGCTTTCCGCCACACCGATCACCGTCGGCAGGATCATGATTCCCAGCAATACCGATGCGGTCAGGACACTTTTTCCGCTTCCTCCCATAACCTTCTGCATAATCGGAACGATCACTACCAGTCCGAAGAAACCGTATACGATGGACGGGATTCCTGCCATCAGCTCCACTGCCGGCTTCAGAATCTTATATAACCTCTCGTTACAGAATTTTGCCAGGTATACCGATGTAAAAAATGCGATCGGCACACCGATAATAATAGCTCCGGCAGTTACATAGATACTTCCTATGATCATCGGCAGGATACCGAAAATGTTGTTCATAGGTTTCCATTTTTCTCCCAGCAGAAAGTTCAGCGGTCCGATCTTTCCAATCGCCGGAAGTCCGTTTGCAAACATAAAGATGCAGATCAGGACTACCGCCGCGATCGATACACACGCGGTCAGGAGAAAAACACATTTCATAATGAATTCTCTTACTTCCTTCATGTTACTCCTTCTTGCAGAGAAAAACTGTTCCGTCTTTCTTTTTTCATGAAATACGGAACAGTCTTTTCTGGTTTTCATCATTATTTACTGTACGTCAGACCAGTCCTGCGTTTCTCCTGTGAAGATGGACATTACCTGATCGCTGGTCAGTTCGTCTACCGGGTTCTGTTTGTTTACGATGACTGCGATTCCGTCCAGTGCGATAGAAGTTCCGGTTACACCCTGAGAAGTTTCCGTATCTTTCAGTTCTCTGGATGCCATTCCGATATCACAGATTCCGTCGATGGCAGAGGTAACACCTGTGGTGGAATCGTTCTGCTGCACTTCGATCTCTACATCCGGATTCAGTTCTTTGTAGGCTTCTGCCAGTTTTTCCATAACCGGTGTTACAGAAGAGGAACCTGCAACGGTTACTTTACCGGAAAGACCTGCTGCCTCGTAGGCACCTTCGTTGCCCTGGCTGATATAGCCGTTATCTTCTACCACTTTCTGCCCGTCTTCGCTCATGATATATTTTACAAAGTCAGCTGCTACTTCGCTCAATCCGTCTTTTGTTACGATGTTAAATGGACGGGAGATTTTGTAAGAGCCATCTTTTACGGTATCTACTGAAGGTTCTGCGCCGTCGATCTTTAATGCTTTTACAGTGTCATCCAGAGATCCCAGAGATACATAACCAATAGCGTATTCATTTCCTGCTACGGTTGTCATCATAACAGAAGTGCTGTTTGTGATCTCTGCGGTATCTGTTGTGTTATCAATTTTATTTCCATCCGCATCTTTGGTTTCGATACCGAACAGCTCGATGAATGCTCCTCTTGTACCGGATCCCTCTTCTCTGGAGATCGGGCTGATCAGTCCGGAGAAATCTCCGCTTTTGGTTTCTGCTGCAGGAGTATCGGTTGCTGCTGTGTCAGTACTTCCGGATTCCTGTGTTGTATCTGTACTGGTTGCTGTATCGCTGCTTCCGCATCCGGTAAAGATCATTGCGGAAATTGCAACTGCTGTTCCCATTACTGCCCATGTTTTTTTCATAATAAATGTCCTCCTTGTCAACCCCTTTGGGTTCGTCTTTTTCTTTATTTATCTGACAAGCAGAGTATAAAAAATCCATGTTAAAACCAAAAGTATGCTTTCGTAAAATAAGCGTTAAATAAAATCGCTCTTTGTAAAATAATTTTACATTACCAATTATTGATATGCAATGCAACGCAAAAAAAGGATGTGCAGGTTTCCCTACACATCCTTGTCTTTATCGTCACCGATATCTTCATATTTCAGTTCCTCTGCATATTCCAGCCGACCCAGATATGCCGTGTGGATAAAAAATCCGGGTAACAGCAGACTGGTAATCACACTCATTACCGCGTCCCTGATCGGGCGGCCATCCCACAGCAGTACCAGATAATTCACCATGCCGGACAGAAATCCCATACCGAACAGTAACAGTCCCATATTCATCAGGAAACGGAGCCGCCTTGGGTTCTCCCGGAAGATAATTCCCAGAAATCCCACAATAAACAGGCAGATTCCGTAACCACCGTAAACGATGCACAGGACATTTGCCCGATGTATCTGTGCCGGTACATTTGGCACATATCTCAGTCCCAGCCACATATATTGTATAAAATATATGCTTATATCCATTGCGCCTTCCATCATGATCAGGAACGACGCCAGAAAAAGCCAGTTTCTCGCTTTCATTTTTTCAATCCCTTATTTTCCGGTGGTACTTCCGAATCCACCATTTCTCACTCCATCCGCGTCATCATCCTCTGTGATTCCATACTGCATGAAGATTCCCTGTACCATGCCTTCCCCCTGACCGAGTTCCAGCGTTTTTCCCTCTTTGCTGTCATTGGTCAGTTTCATGAACATATGTCCTTCATTGTCAGAATAGAAATAATCACTGTCAATGATTCCCACGGTATTATTTAACTGCAGGCGGTATTTGAATCCCAGACCGCTTCTCGGATACAGGCACAGAACCCAGTCCTCTGCCATCTCCACCCGGACACCGGTAGGAATCTTTACCGTCTCTCCCGGAGCCAGTGTAAAGCTGACCGGTGCAAAGAAATCATATCCGGCACTTCCCGTTGTAGCACGCTTCGGCAGTTTGATTCCTTCATAGATTTCACGGATCTTTTCTTCCGGCTGTTCCCCGAAGGTATCCACCCAGTCTTTTTCGAACTGTTCCCAGCTTACTTTATGAAATTTTGCGATTCTTTTCATGTTCTTCTCCTTATGCGTGTAATACTACCTGACCTACTTCTCTGGACTTCGGCACATCGATCACCCGCTGATTCGGGCTTCCTTTCCATGGAAGACTCACATCTTTGCGTTCCAGATCAAATTTACCGTCTACCACTACATCCAGATAAGAAATGATCGGCAAATCCAGAATATCTTCCCACAGATATCCGGTATACAGCCAGATATTCTTTTTCGGATATTTCTCTTTGATTTCTCTTGCAAAGGCAGTGATCTCATCCACATTGCTCTCATAAAGCGGATCTCCGCCGCTGAAAGTGATTCCCTCGATATATGATTTGTCCAGCTGTTCGAAGATCTCCTGTTTCGCAGCTTCGTCAAACAGTACGCCGCCTTCCGGATCCCAGGTGATCGGATTCTGACATCCCTTACAGTGATGGCTGCATCCTGCGACCCACAGAACTACCCTCAGTCCGTCACCGTTCAGCATATCGTCTTTTGTTATATTATGATATCTCATAACCCCTTGTTTTCCTTTCTCATTCTTCTTCAAGCAGATTGCGGATCTTGGCTCTGACCACGTCAAAAGCCACATCGTTCATACCGCTGTTTACTACGATATCCGCGCGGTTTCGCATCGGCTCCACATAGAGATAATGCATCGGTTTTACCGTTGTCAGATACTGATCCACAATATTGTCCAGATCTCTTCCGCGCTCTTTCACATCTCTGGTGATCCGGCGCAGGATCCGTTCATCGGCATCCACATCCACATAGATCTTGATATCCAGCAGCTCCCGCACTCTCGGATCGGTCAGAAGAAGAATTCCCTCTACCAGAATGATCCGTTTCGGTTCCACATGGATCGTCTCATGGGAGCGGTTGTGCTGGCTGTAATCATACACCGGACACTCGATGCTCTCTCCCGCTTTCAGTTTTTTCAGATGTTCTACCAGAAGATCTGTCTCCAGAGAATCCGGATGATCATAATTTACTTTTTTTCTCTCTTCGAAAGGAATGTCATCCTGGCACCGGTAATAATTATCATGATAAATAACCGTCACATCGTCCGGAAATGCTTTTTTCAGACGATTGGTAAATGTTGATTTTCCTGAACCGGTTCCTCCGGTTATTCCTATGATCGTACATTTCATACGTATTGTTCCACCTTTGTGTTTATTTCTCTGAACAGTGTAGCACACCATGGCTTTCCGTGCAAGGAAAAGAGCCGGGAAGTCCGTGTCGGTATACGCTCCTCTTTAAATATGTTTTTTCAGGAATTCCAGCACGATATGTAATACGGTATCGTTGTTGAATCCGAGGAATCCGTGGTTTGCATCGTTAAGTTTATAGAATTCCACTTCTTTTCCCAGTTCTTTCATATAGTTATATAACTGGCAGCTCTGACTGAACGGTACCAGCATATCTCTGCCTCCGTGGATGATCAGTGTCGACGGTGTCGCTTTGTCCTCTGACAGGTAAGATAACGGGCTGGCTTCCATCGCAAGATCTACATGCTCCAGCACATTTTTATAACCGATCTCATAGCCTTCCGGGCTTTCCGGATCGTAATGGTTCTGAGAGCTCTCAAAATAATTCATCAGTGGAAATACGGTCGGTCCGTAGCTGTCCACGATACAGTTTACCTTTGCGGAATATTCGCCGTACAGATCGGTATCCGGCGCATCATCTCCGGTAAATCCGACCATCAGCGCCGTATGGGCACCGGAAGAATCTCCTGCCACTGCCATATGTTCCGGATCGATATGGTATTCCTCTGCATGTTTTTTCAGGAAACGGATCGCTGTCTTGGCATCCTGCATCTGTGCCGGGAACGGTGCGATATCGGACGGACGGTACTGGATCACGGCTACCACATAGCCTTTCTGTGCCAGACGCAGATGTCTCGGGATATTGTTCCACAGCCACTGCTCATGAAATGCGGATCCCTGCACATATGCCACACATGGCCATTTTGCAGTATCTGCGTTCTCTCTCGGCTTCGGCTCCAGAATGATCAGTTTCAGTTCCCGCTCTTCTGTTTTTGTCTCTTCTTTTGTTCCGCAGCGTTTTGCATAGACGATATCTGTATGAATATTGACATCATAACCCCAGTCATCTGCCAGATTTTCCAGTACATGGCATCCCTCCGGCACTTCTTCATCCCGCGGAAACTTTGCCGGATCCGGGGTTGGAAGTGGTGATAGTAAAGTCCTCTCCTGCATAATCTTTTTCACATCGTACATCACATATTCTCCTTTTTTACGCAAATACACCGAAACCTGGAAATACGTTTTTGTCTCCTGATTTTCGGTGTATTTTTTGTCTCATTTTTTTATATTATAACAGATTTTTCTATGTTCGGCAGTCTTTTTTCCCTTATTTTTTGTATTTTTCCACTTCTTTTCCCGACATTTATCGACATCCGTCCTCAATATTCCGGATAAATCCAACATATGTCGCCGCAAAATAGACAGCATAGATGCCGAAAAACAGCAGAAACGAAAGTCCGAAATACTGGAATACCGGGGTACTGACACCCGTATAAAAGTTAAATGCGCTTCCCACATAGCCTGCGACGATTCCGCTGACCGCCGCGGAAAACAGTGCCGGGCACAGATAATAGCCAAACAACTGGTAAAATACGGTTTTATGGATCGCGCGTCTGCCAAGTCCGATCTTCGCAAGCACCTGATAGCGGTAACGGTATTTTGCAGAATCACTCAGCTGCTGCACGGAAAGTACCGTCAGGGCAATACATAAGAATACTAGTCCGATGTACATGCAGGGAAAGGTGATACAGGTCATCATATAGCGAATCTCCGGGATCGCATAATCCCGTACCAGATTGACTGCTGAATAACTGACGATCGTGTCTGTTCCGTAGCAGAGCATCCCGTCATCCGGCGATGCCTCATCGTCATCGTCGTCCCCGTCTGTCAGATCATCCAGTTTGCTCTGCAGATCGACAGCTGCTTTTCCACGGACAGCCACCGCCAGTTCGGAATAATATGCATTCATCCCGCTGATTCTCTCATCCGGCACCACCAGAATGTAATCCCCACCGTTATGTCCGTCCTGAGAAAATGGCTCTGTGCGAACCTCCTTACAGGTCAGCTTCTCTCCCTGATCAAAGACACCGATCTCATCGGTAAAGTCGCCGGTTTCGTTATAGATCCGCGCTTTGATCTGAAGAATATATTCGTCTTCTCCAAGCGTCACTTTTGAATACCCAAGCATCTGCCGCAGGTAATTATAGTCGCTGAGCGCCATAAACGTATCATACGGAGCATATTCTTCCCCATTCTTTCCGGCAATTTTCTTTTCATCCGGTGTTCCGTCTGCCTTCTTATAATCATCTCCAAAATACCGCAGATGTGTGTACAGCCAGGTATTGACCGCATCGGTGTGATTCTCCCAGATCCGGTAAGTCCGGGAATCCTTGATCTTCGTCTCGTTCCGGATCACTTCCAATTCCGATGAAAAATCATACGCCGGATCCTGATGATATACCTGGATATCAAACGGAAACTTAATGCCAAGCACCTGTTTTTGCCAGTCGGTAAACATCAGCGCCACCGAACATCCTAAAAAGGCAACCGTAAAAAGCACCGTCAGCGTTCCCATCGTAAAACGCATCGTCTTTAACTTCGATGCAAACTGCCGCATTAGAAACAGATTCTGTCCCCGGTAGATCCGGCGGCCTTTTTTCTTCACATAACAGATGATCCATGCCGAAAGTCCGCTGTAGAACAGATACATCGACAGGAAAAGTCCGATCAGAAAAATATAAGCGCCTCCTACCGACCGGATATGTCCGCTCAGGATCCAGACACCAAACGCGAGGATACAGCCGACAGACAGTGGGAACAGCCATTTTCTGATGGATTCGTGTTTTTCTTCCATCTCTTCATTTTTCTGATCCTCGCGCATCAGATCATGAATATTCATCTTGCGGAAACGTCTCTTGCACCGCAACAGTGCCAGCAGATAACAGCCCGCATAACAGCTCACCGTCATTATCAGACAGTAACGGTTAAATTCCAGATGTGGTCTTTTTTCCAGCTGTACCACACTGTACAGCACCACCATCAGTATCTGCTGCAACAGCATCCCAAGTCCCAGTCCCAGCACAAATGCTCCGGTTCCAAGAAGAACATTTTCTCTCATATAAAGTCTGGATACCTGCTTTTTCTTCATCCCGATCAGCAGATAAATCCCGAACTCCCGGCTTCGTTTTTCCAGCATGAAGCGTACCATATAATTGATCAGCCACGCCACGATCAGCACGATAAAAAAGGTCGCGATCCCGATCATCGCAGCCATCATCCCGGCAAGTTCATACATTTTCTGGATGTCTCTGGAAAAAATAATGCTGTTAAATGCAAACATCAGCGCCACGATAAAGGTCATCGTCAGCACATAGACCAGATAATCTCTGGCGGAGCGTCTGACATTTCGAAAGGCAAGTTTACCGAACATCTTTCAGTCCACCTCCCGTCAGGGCAAGCACATCCAAAATCTTGTTCAGAAACGTCCGGCGATCTTCGCTGCCTCTTACCAGTTCATGGAAGATCTTTCCGTCTTTCAGAAACAGAATCCGTCCGCAATAGCTCGCAGAAAATGCATCGTGCGTTACCATCAGGATCGTAGAACCCAGTTCGTTGTTCATTTTCTGAAAAGTCTCCAGCAATGTCTGCGCTGCCCGGGAATCAAGTGCGCCGGTCGGTTCATCCGCAAGGATCAGCTGTGGGTGATGGATCAGGGCTCTGGCACAGGCACAGCGCTGTTTCTGACCGCCGGATACCTGGTAAGGGAACTTATCCCGGATCTCATCGATCTGTAACAGTTTCAGGATCTCATCGCATTTTTTACGGATCTCTTTCCTGTTCTGGCTGTGCAGAGTCATCGCCAGCACGATATTTTCTTCGATCGTAAGTGTATCCAGAAGATTGTAGTCCTGAAAGACAAATCCCAGGTTCTCTTTTCGAAACTCCGCCAGGGCATCTTCGTTCAGTTCCGTGATATCCACATTTCCATAATAAATATGTCCTGACGTTACATGATCGATCGTGGAGATCATGTTCAAAAGCGTGGTCTTGCCGGATCCGGACGCGCCCATGATGCCGGTAAATTCGCCCTTTTGCACCGTAAAACTCACCCGGTCTACCGCTTTTGTCACATTGTTATCGGTTCCATAATATTTTTCCACATCACAGACCCGGATCGTTCCGTTTGAAAACAGAACCTGTGGTGTCCGTGTGATCTCTTTTTGCTGTTTTCTTCTCATCTTGTCATCCTCCTGGTTGCCCGCCGACACATTGCCATTTTAAAATTACTCTACAATGTACCTGCTGTTCCCTTGTTCTTCGTCTTTTACTGTACACGTTACAACCAGAAAGTGGTATCGTTTTCCCTTTCGTCTCTCTTACAATTTTGAAAGATAAGTGGATCGTTACTTTAAAAGATACGCGCTGACAGGGAATGTCAGAATCATCCGGGTTTCTTCCCCACACTCCGATTCTGCGCGAATCTCGATCCCAAGCTTTTCGCACAGACGGCTGCACAGATACAGCCCCATCCCCGTGGATCTGCCTCCCATTCTTCCGTTGGTTCCGGTAAATCCTTTTTCAAAAATCCTCGGTATTTCTTCCTGCGGGATTCCCACACCGGTATCTTCCACGATCAACTGTACACCGTGATCGTATGTTTTCGTGTAGATATGGATCTGCGTGCCTTCTTTTTTGTATTTCACACTGTTTAACACCAGCTGATTCAGGATAAATAAGATCCATTTTTTATCCGTATAGACCGGATCCGGACATTCCACCCGGGCACTGATACCGCTGCTGATCAGATACTGTTTGTTTTTCATCAAGATTTCGGATGTTGCGCTTTGCAGATCCGTCTTTTCGATCATGTAATCTTTATAAACATTTTCCATCCGGGCATAATAAAGTACCATGTCTACATCATTTTCGATCTTCTTGTTTTCCAGCATAATCTGTCTGGTCACCGGATCTTTGTGATTTTCACACATCAGCTGGATCCCGGTGATCGGCGCTTTGATCTCATGGACCCAACTTTCGATATATTCCCGGTATTCTTTCTGCGTATCCTCGATCTTTCGGATCCGCTCGATCACCGACTTGTTCGACTTTAAGATCAGCTCTCGGTACAGACAGTCTTCCAGACGCGAGGACGGCGGAAGCAATTCTCCCAACAGATAGCGTTGATCCGCCTGTTCGAGAATATGTTCCGCCTCCGTAAAATACTGTTTTCTCCTGACATACCCCACACCTGTCCATAAGATCAGGATCAGGCACCAGCAAAACAGGATCAGGGAAACGGCATTTTTATTATATCCGGTGATGTAAAAGAAAAATGTCAGCAGGATCATGCACAGCAAATGTAGCAGATAGGTCATAATTTTGTCTTTGATATAGTCCGAAAGTCTCATATCCGATACCCCATCCCACGCCTGGTTTCTATGAAGTCTTCCACACCGATCTCCAGTAATTTTCCCCGAATTCTGGTCATATTGACGCTGAGCGTATTATCATCGATAAATGCCTCATTATCCCACAGATACTCGATGATCTCTACCCGCGGAACGATCTCTCCCGGCCGCTGATATAAAAAATGCAGGATCTTCAGTTCATTTTTCGTAAGTTCTTCCCGCTTTCCCGCATGCTCGATCGTTCCCGCCGACAGATTCAACACCACGCCTTTATATTCCAGCTGCAACAGATCCTTTGCGGCATCTACGGCATCCTTTTTTGCTGTTCTCTTCAGCACATTCGCGATTCTCGCCAGAAGGATCGGCGCATTAAACGGCTTGGTGATATAATCATCCGCTCCTTTTAAGATCCCGGTCAGCTCATCCATCGAATCTGTTCGGCTGGTCAGAAAGATCACAGGAATCTCCGAGTACTCCCGGATCTTCGTACAGATGGCAAATCCGGACTCCTCCGGAAGATTCAGATCCAGCAAAACCAGGTCCGGCATCGGCTCCATCCGCGTGATCTGCCCTGCCACATCCGAAAAGGATTCTATTGTGGTCACCTCATACATGGCATTTTGCAGCAGCTGTTTTAATTCTTTTCGGATATTCTCTTCGTCTTCCACAATGATAATCTGCATGGTTTTCTCCTTATTTTCCCTTATACGCAAGGATGTGCTGCAGTAGCGATTGAAAACCGCTGCCACAACACATCCCTCAATAATTTTTTTATTTCTTTATACGGATCGTCTTGATCTCAAATGCATGGAAGTCTAACGGAAGCACTCCATTTTCCACCGGAATCTCTTCCTTGCAGTTTTCCAGCATGTCGCAAAGATAAACTTTTTCTCCCTGTAACAGATCCGATAAGGTAACCTCTGCGGTAACCGCAGCTTTCTTGGATTCATACAGACGAAGAATGATATCTCCGCTTCCGTCTTCAGCCGGTTTCATGGTATCCAGGATAACATTACCTTTATCAATTGTCAATGCGCTGAATGTCGGTGCTGCACCGCCGGCAACTACCGGTTTCACATTCAGTTCGTATCCCTGTCTTACCACATCACTCTCTGCAAAATTTCCTTCCCATGCAGTAAATGCATAAGTGAAATGATGTACTCTGTTGTCCGCACACATTTCCGGGCAGGTTGCTGCACGAAGCAGTGTCAGTTCCAGTGCATTTCCGTTCATGCTGATTCCATATTTGGAGTCATTCAGCACTGCCGCACCATGTGCGCCGTCAGCAAGTGCACTGTAACGATGGTTGCATACTTCAAACCGGTCTTTGTCATATGCTCTGGAACGGTGAGCCGGACGCTCTACGAATCCGAACTGCATCTCATTGATACCGTTTTCTGCATATACATTTACCGGGAATCCCGCTTTTAACAGACGGTGCATTTCTTTCCAGTCAATCTCTGTCTCGAACTCGATTCTTCTGCTGTCTGCTGCCAGACGAATATACTGGGTAAAGGTGGAGTTGCTGATCTCTCCGGTTACTTTCAGCACGCCTTCCAGACCATCTGCTTCCATGGAAACTGTAACATTTTTTGCTGCCTCAATTTCCTGATCGATATAGTTGGAATCGATATCCCAGGCATCAAACAGACGCGGTACATCTTTGTACAGATGGAAACGGTTCATCGCATCTGCAGCGAATTCTCTTCCGGACTCTTTCAGTACGAAAGAAATAACCTCGCCTTTTTCGTTTACGACTGCTTTTATCTGACTGTTTTCCATGGTAAATCCGCCGTCACATGACGCAACGGTAACCGCTTTTTCTTCTACCTGACCTTCTGCAGGAACCAAGGAAACCGCACCACAGGATGGTACTTCTACCGAAGCCTTTACAACATCTCCGATCTTCTGTACCGGTACTGCGGTTCCATCCACTGTTTTTGCTCCGTTCGCAAATGCATCCGGTAGTTCTACCAGCATCTTTCTCGGGAAGCTCAATGAGTTAAATACGGTTACCGCCTGATCCTCTTTCTGATCGGTCAATGCGTTCAGTGCGTCTTTTTGCAGTTCGTCCGCACCATCCAGGATCTCATGGAATGCATTTTCTGCTTCCACATAAACTTTCGCGATACTGGATCCCGGAAGAATATCATGGAACTGATGTAACAGAAGTTCTTTCCATAACGCATCTGCCTTGGAAAGATTGTACGTCATGCCTTTGTTCATTGCCAGAACACTCCACAGTTCCATCTCACGCAGTGCCAGTTCACATTTTCTGTTATTCTGTTTTACCATAGCCTGAGAAGTGTACGTTCCTCTGTGGGCACTGAAATACAGTTCTCCTACATAGGTATTTGCCGGGCCGCCCTGTGCTTCCATATCATGGAAGAATTCCAGCGGACTTGCCATTTTTACTTTCACGCCGCCTTCGATATCTTCCTGACGTTTTGCAGATTCGATAAAATCTCTTGCCGGACCGCCGCCACCATCTCCGTATCCAAACGGGAGCAGGAATGCATCCAGATCCTGTACCTGTACACGGTTCTTCCAGATGTTATTCACTTCGCTCGGATGTGTCCGGTAGGTATAACTTGTCGGTAAGAAAGAATCAATCTCACTGCCATCCATACCCTGCCAGGTAAAGTAATGATACGGGAACTGTTCTCCCTCGTTATAAGACCAGAAAATCTTCTGCGTTACCAGATAATTCACGCCACAGCCTTTCAGGATCTGCGGCAGTGCTGCGGTATATCCAAACGTATCCGGAAGCCATAACACTTCACTGTCCACGCCCAGTTCTTCTTTATAATAGCGTTTTCCATGAACCAGCTGACGAATCAGTGCTTCACCACTTGCCATATTCGTATCCGGTTCTACCCACATCGCACCATCTGCGATCCACTGACCGCCTTTGATAGCTTCTTTGATCCGCGCATACAGATCCGGATAATATTTCCGGCACATCTCATATGCTGCCGGCTGGCTCTGTACATATTTATATTCCGGATACTGCTCGATCAGACGCAGCTGTGCGGCAAAGGTACGCTCTGTTTTCCGATGCGTCTCCTCCATCGGCCATAACCAAGCCAGATCCAGATGTGCATTACCAACCGCATAAAATACCGGCATCGTAGAACCGTTCTTTGCTTCCATCAGCGATTTCAATGCTTCTCTCGCCTCTTTATAAGATGCAATACGTGCTTCTCTCGGCTGCTCAAAATCCACGATCAGTGTAAACTTCTCCAGCGCTTTTGCAATCTTTGCGGCACGCAGCGTCGTGGAATCCATCGTTTCCAGAAGACGTCCCAGGGTATCTACATCCATAAACAGCTGGTATGCATCTTCATTCCAGATACCATACGTGGATGTTCCCAGAACACATCTTGCTCCTTCTTTCTTCGGATCCGTAAATGCTCCCGGTAACACCGGTCCTGTCGCACAACCACCCGTCGGTGCTTCCGGATAAAAATGACCCGCATACGTTTCCATCAGGATCTCATAAGTGTCTCCCTCTTTTCCGCAGACAGCCAGACAGTTATCCTCGATAAACTGATGTGCCTCATCTACCCAAGCCGCACGATAATTACCAAATGATTTTCCATTGACAAACACGGTCGACTCCCCGCCGGCATCCAGGTCCATAACTATTCTCTTACCCTCTGCCCCTTTCGGAAGAACTACCGTCCCTTTAAACCAACAATACTCCCAGGTCTTACCCCAAGTAAACCCAGATTCCACTGCTGTAAACTCCTTCTGCAGCGCTTCCTCCGGAGAAATATGATCCATCGTCCGAAAAGCCTCCCAACGAATCTCCCCCAGCGGTTCATAAAAATCATCCTGCAGAGTCCGCACCCAATGTCTGACTCTGTCCTTCCATTCCGAATGCATTAGTTTCATGCTACCTCTCCTTTTCTCGTAATAAACCCATTTCCATACATTTTTCCGGATATCCCCATCATACTATTAAAACGCTGAGATATCAATTTCTTTTTGTAAGAATTGCTAATTTTTTATCTATTTTTCAAAAGTTCTTTATCGCTTTCACAACACCATATCTATTTTCCCTCTTATCCCCTCCACTTTTTTCACAACTAACCATCTATTCCCCCGAGTCCAACCACCTCCCCCTAAAATTTCCAGTTCTCATCCAACCACCAGAAACCGGGGGACTCACATAGAAAAACAGACACCCTTATGCTGGTGCCCTTAGCACAGATGAGATCCAGCATTTACGAAAACTTAGTCTCGAGCGCTCTCGCGAGAGTCTTAGTTGTAGTCAATGCTTAGCTCAGCTGTGCGTTACCAGCGGGTGTCTGTTTTTCTATGTGAGTTCCCCGGTTTCGTCCGTCTTGAAAGAACTCATCAAATGTTTATTTTCCTTCCCTGAACTTACTAATCGCCTCATAATTCTTAGCAATATCCACATTCGGATCCAGCGTAGTCTCCGGTCCGCGTTTGAATACCGGTTTCAGCAGAATCGGCGCAATAATGGTCGTCAGGATAACCACAATAACAACCGGTCCCATAACCGCCGTCGACATCAGTCCCAGGCTCTCACCCTTGCTTGCCACGATCAGCGCAACCTCACCTCGTGAGATCATACCCACACCGATACGAAGTGCCTGATAATTCTTATAATGGCAAAGCTTTGCACCCAGACCACATCCGACAACCTTGGTCAGGATCGCAACAATCGTCAGAACAACAGCAAACGCAACAATCGTGCTGTTCATCTCCGGAAGACTTACCTTCAGACCGATACTTGCAAAGAAGATCGGGGACAGATATGTATAAGAAAGTACATCAAATCGGGATGCGATATACGGCTCTCTCTGCGTCATAGAAATGATCAGACCTGCAAAGTAAGCACCCGTGATATCTGCAACACTGAAAAACTGCTCTGCCGCATATGACATGAACAGGCAGAATACAAACGAAACAATAACGTGTCTCTGTAAACCTACGCCTTCTCCCGCACTCCATTTGCTGAAGAATTTGTAGAAAATAAATCCTGCGATTGCAACAAAGATGAAGAAACCAACGATCTTCAGTAATACGATGGAAATCTTGACCGATTCATCTGCCATACTTGTGATCAATGTCAGTGCGATGATACCAAGAATATCATCGATAACTGCCGCACCCAGGATCGCATTACCGGAACGTGTTTTTAACTTTCCAAGTTCTTTCAGAGTCTCAACCGTGATACTTACGGATGTTGCTGTCAGGATAACACCAATAAATACATTCTGTAAAAACAGACTGCTGGATGCATCCGATTCGAGCATACCCGGACGGTTAAAAAATGCTGCTACGGCATAACCGCCAACCAGCGGAACCAGTACACCGATCAGTGCGATGATCAGTGCGGATTTTCCACTCTTTTTCAGTTCCTGTACATCCGTCTCCATACCGGCACAGAACATCAGGACGATAACACCGACTTCGGCTGTATCACTGATAAAGTCAGTAGGTGTGATGATTCCCAGGATACCAGGGCCGAGGATGACACCTGCAAGCAGTGCACCTACCACCTGCGGCATACTGAATTTTCTGGTCAGAAGACCAAGAACTTTTGTTGATAACAGGATCAGACACAGATCCAGCAAAAATTTATACGTTTCCATTTTATTAAACATCCTTTCTATTATAAATATAAAATTTTATTCATAACAGAAACGATCCTTTTTTCGCCCGTCCATATCCTGCATATAGCGGATCACATAAACCATCCGCTCCAGATACTTCCGGCTGAACCTCTCAATCTGCCCTTTTCCAGAAAGCAGAATCCCGAGAAGCATCAGAAATTCACCCAGCGCCAGGTAATACAACAGCTGTTCGCCGTCCTGCGACTGTCGGTTTTCTTCTTTGCCCGGATTGAAAGGTCCGTTTTCATTTTCTTCTTTCCTACAGTCCACCAGTCTCATATGTTCCGAAAAGGAAGTGAGCACCGTCTCATCTTCCGAAAGCACCAGCAGAGAGTTTCTGGATGGCACCCTGACCTGAAAGGATCCCATAAGAAAGATAACCGCTAAACTATATATAATGATTTTTCTGATTTTGTCATTTTTCTTCATGTCATTTCATCATACTCCATTACGGTTCCACATCACTGTTTTTAAAACAGTCCTCTTACATCTTTAAATGTAACAAATACAAGCAGTCCCATCAGCAAAAGCAGTCCTGCAAAATGCACCATACCTTCTGCTTCCCGGTTCACCGGCTTTCCTCTCACTGCTTCGATCAGCAAAAATACCAGACGTCCGCCATCCAGTGCCGGAAGCGGAAGCAGATTGGCAACGCCAAGGTTCGCAGAGATCAGGATCATCATATTAATCATGGTCAGCCAGGTCATCAGCGCACCCTCACTCTTGCTTTCCTGATAAGCGTCTCCGATCACATTTACCACGCCAACCGGACCGGACAGGCTGTCCATTCCCAGTTTTCCGGTAATCAGAAGTTTAAATCCTTCCAGTGTGCTGTTGATCCAGTAGCGCACTTCCAGGACACTGTATTTGATCACGCCGAGAGCACTTGTTTTCTCCCGACCAAGATTATAGGAAAATCCCTGTTCCACATAGTTGACTGCCTGCGGAGTCACCTCCACATCGTAGTCCAGTCCGTCACGCAGATAGGTCAGCGTCACTGTCTGATCCGACAGCGGATGATCCTCAAAATACTGGCTCAGCGCCTCTCCGGAAGCAACCTCATTGCCATCCACGGCACTGATATAATCGCCTGCCTGAAGACCCGCATCTGCCAGCGCACCACCGATCGTTACCGACTGGATCTGCGCCTGATTTTCATCCGGATTATAACTGAATCCAAGCATGTAGCGGTCTTCCGTTGTCGGATGATACGTCAGAGTTTCCTTTTTCCCGTCCCTTTTTACCGTGACGTTGATATCTTTATCTTCCAGACCTTCCAGTGTCAGATAGGAATACAGATCCCTTGCCAGGTAAATTTTCTTTCCGTCAAACGAAGTGATCAGGTCGCCTTCTTTCAGACCTGCCGCCTCTTCCGGTGTTCCTTCTTTTACCTGTGTGACTACCGGAGGATCATATCCGATAATACCTATAATAATCATTGCGCCGAAAAATGCAAGAATAAAATTAAAAATCGGTCCTGCGGCAATGACGGAAAACCGTCTCCAAACGGATTTGCTGTTAAAGGTTCCTTCCCCTTCATCCTCTCCGTCTTCTCCTTTCATCATACAGGAACCGCCGAAAGGAATCAGTTTCAGCGAATATCTTGTCGTTCCCCGCTGTGTCGACAGTATCCTCGGTCCCATTCCCACAGAAAATTCTTCCACCACGATACCATTTGTCTTTGCCAGTAAAAAATGTCCGAACTCATGTACGATAATTACAATACCAAGGATCAGAACAGCGATTATAATACTCAAACACTCCACCTGCTTTCCATCCATTCATAGGTCTTTGCTTCGGTCTCCAGAATCTCTTCCAGACCTGGATGCTCGATCACCTGATGGCGGTCCATCGCCTCCCGGATGCTCCGATAGATATCCAGAAAACCGATCTGTCCATGCAGGAATTTTGCAACGGCACGTTCATTTGCGGCATTGAAAACCGTCGGCATGCTGCCGCCTCTCCGGGATGCTTCCATCGCCATCGACAGTCCTAAAAACGTCTCCATATCCGGTTCTTCAAAGGTAATCTCGGTCAGCGTCTTAAAGTCCAGCCGTTCTCCCGGAAGATACCGTCTGTGTGGATAATACAGCGCATACTGGATCGGCAGTTTCATATCCGGTGTGCCAAGCTGTGCCATCACCGCACCGTCCACAAACTCTACCATCGAATGAATGATACTCTTTGGCTGTACCACGACCTGGATATGATCCAGATCCACATCAAAGAGCCATTTTGCTTCCATCACTTCCAGACCTTTGTTGACAAGCGTTGCCGAGTCAATCGTAATCTTCTGTCCCATCGCCCAGTTCGGATGCTTCAGCGCATCCTCCACTTTGACATGTTCCAGATCTTCCCGCTTCTTTCCACGGAACGGTCCGCCGGACGCTGTGATCAGCAGTTTGTGGATCTCTCTCTTATCCTCTCCGTGAATTGCCTGAAAAATCGCACTGTGCTCACTGTCCACCGGAAGGATCTGTACACCCTTTTCTCTTGCCATCGGCATGATCAGATGTCCCGCTGTCACCAGCGTTTCTTTATTTGCCAGTGCGATATCTTTTCCCGCCTGGATTGCCGCGATAGTCGGACGGATTCCGATCATTCCCACGATCGCGGTCACCAGAATCTGGCTTTCTTCCATCTGTGCCAGTTCCAGCAGACCGTCCATCCCGCTGACGACTTTTACTTCCAGATCGCTGACTCTTCCCGCCAGAATCTTTGCCTGTTCTTCATCCCAGACAGCTGCCAGCGACGGATGAAATTCGCGGATCTGTTTTTCCAGCAGGGTGATATTGCTTCCCGCACTCAGTCCCGCTACGCGGATGTCTTTATTCTCTCTTACGACTTCCAGAGTCTGCGTTCCAATCGAACCGGTTGACCCTAAAATTGCAATTGTTTTTTCCATAGTATGTTCTCTCCTCCACGTTCTATGCTTCTTTTCGCGGATTTTATTTCCTTATTTTATTGCATTTCCTGTCTGTGTCTGCTTCACCTTACATCAGGGTGATCGACAGCGCATAGATGACAGGTGCGGTAAAGATCACGCTGTCAAACCGATCCAGGATACCGCCGTGACCCGGAATCAGTGTTCCGTAGTCCTTGATATTTTCCTGTCTCTTGATCGCGGATGCAGCCAGATCACCCACCATGGATACCAGTGCACCAACGCCGCAGATGATCGCATAGATCAACGGTGTATGTGCCGGATTCGGATTATACGATCCTGTCGCTACCGCATAGATAGCTCCCAGAAGTGCCGCACCGACAACGCCGCCGACAGCTCCCTCAATGGATTTTTTCGGGCTTAACACCGGTGCCATCTTGTGTTTTCCGATCAGGACACCCACACAGTACGCGCATGTATCGCATCCCCAGGAGCATAAAAAGATCAGCCATACCAGAAAAGCGCCACCCGGCAGTACACGGGTCTGATAAATATAAGAAAGCATCACGCCCACATACACCATACCGAAAAATGCAGTCATAATCTGTTTATTCTGATATTTTGGATAGGTAAATACAAAAATACTCATCATCACCAGTACACCAAGAATCACTGCTGGCAGATAATAACTTACCGGCAGATAGGCAACTGCCAGATAATAGATCACAATCTCCAGGTAGCTGGCAATCTCCAGTCCGTTTGTCTTTCCTTCATGGACGCCCGCTGCCCGATACAACTCCTGCATACCGATACAGGAAACTCCGATCAGAGTCACCAGAAGTACCGGTCCGGAACAGATAATCGTGGCAAGTGCCAGGATCACAAGGACGATTCCACTGATCAGTCTTGTCTTAAACATCCTACTCCTCCTTTACACCGCCGTATCTGCGGTCTCTCTCATTGTATTTTTCAATCGCTTTTACCAGTTCGTCCCTCTTGAAATCCGGCCACGGCACATCGGTAAAATAAAATTCTGTATACGCCAGCTGCCACAACAGATAATTCGACAACCGCAGTTCTCCGCTGGTACGGATCATCAGATCCGGATCCGGAATACCTGCCGTATCCAGATAATTCGATATCGTCTCTTCCTCCACCGGTGTCTCCAGTTTTCCTGCTTTCTGATCTTCCAGCATCCGGTTCACTGCTCTTGTGATCTCATCTCTGCTTCCATAATTCAATGCAATCTGAAAATGCAGTTCCGTAAAATCTTTGGAAAAATTCTCCAGCTTTACAATACTCTCCTGAATATCCGGATCAAACGCGCTGACATCTCCGATCACTTTTACCCGCATATTGTTTTTCTGGGAAATCTTGATACATTTTTTCAGATAGTTGCGAAACAGCTTCATCAGCCCGTCCACTTCTTCTTTGGATCGTTTCCAGTTCTCCGTAGAAAATGCATATACCGTCAGATATTTTACGCCCAGTTCTTTTGCCACTTCGCAGATGTCTTCCAGATTCTCGCATCCCTTTACATGACCGTAACTTCTCGGCATCCCTCTTTTTTTCGCCCAGCGACCGTTACCGTCAAGAATGATGGCAATATGATTTGGTACTCTCATACGATTCTCCTTTGTCATTGAAAAAGGGGCACCATACAATGGATCGTGTTCCATATGTTGATGCCCCTCAGCTTTTATTAAACAGTTAAGATTTCTTTTGATTTTACTTCGACTGCTTCATCTACTTTTTTGATAAACTTATCTGTCATTTTCTGAACAGAATCTTCCAGCTCAGCAATCTCGTCCTCAGACACATCTGTTTTTCCCAGCTTCTTCAGCATATCATTTGCATCGCGACGGATATTACGGATGGCTACTTTTGCAGCTTCTCCTTTTTTCTTAACTTCTTTTACCAGATCTTTTCTTCGTTCCTCGGTAAGTTCCGGGAAGATCAGGCGGATCACTTTACCGTCGTTCGTCGGGTTGATTCCCAGATCTGACATATTGATTGCTTTTTCAATTTCTTTTACCAGTGATCCTTCCCAAGGCTGGATCTGGATCATACGCGCTTCCGGTACAGAGATATTTGCTACCTGCTGCAGCGGTGTCGGTGTTCCGTAATATTCCACCATGATACGGTCAAGTACGTGAGGATTGGCTCTTCCTGCACGGATTGTTCCAAATTCACTGTCCAGGTTGGCCAGTGTTTTATCCATCTTATCCTGATATTTTACGATTCTCTCATCCATGTATATTTCCTCCTGGTCTCTCTTTCTATTCCGTTTTTAATCTACCAGAACTTTTGTTCCGTCGATCTCGCCTTTTGCGGCACGAATAATGCTGTTTTCTTCATTCAGTCCGAATACCATCATCGGCATCTTGTTTTCCATACACAGAATGGATGCTGTCAGGTCAACGACTGCCAGTTTCTGGTCAATGACTTCCTGAATATGCACGCTGTCGTATTTCTTTGCGTTCGGGTTTGTCTTCGGATCACTGTCATAAACACCGTCTACTGCTTTTGCAAGAAGAATGGTCTCTGCTTCGATCTCGATAGCACGAAGTACCGTAGTAGTATCGGTTGAGAAATAAGGATGTCCGGTTCCGCCTGCAAAGAACGCTACTTTCTTTTCTGCGAAACATGCATTTGCCTCATCTTTGGAAAACAGTTTTGTCATAGCTCCACAGGCAAATGGGGTAAAGATCTCAGTCTTCATTCCTACGGAACGGAAAATCTCAGATACATAGATACAGTTCATAACGGTTGCCAGCATACCGATCTGATCTGCTTTGGTACGGTCGATCGTCTCGCTGCTTCTTCCTCTCCAGAAGTTTCCGCCGCCGATTACCACACCGATTTCCACGCCTTCATCTACCAGTACCTTTACCTGTTTTGCAACTTCGGTTACGGTAGGTTCATCAAATCCTGTATGTTTGGCACCTGCCAGTGCTTCTCCGCTTAATTTTAACAATACTCTCTTCATATTCTCAGCTCCTCATCTGTTTTAGTCCTGTGTCAGTCCACTGACATAATCCTGTACTGCACTCGCATCAAATTCTACAGTTTCCTGCGTAGTGCCCTGTGCTCTTTCCACTTTCGCATAGATAGAATATCCGATCCATCCCACGAAAACCACACAGACAAGGGTAATTCCTACCATTTCCAGACGATGCAGGAATTTTTCTTTTTTCATCATCTTCTGGCGATTGGCTTTATTTTTTTTATAATTATCTACTTTCGCCTGACTCATAAGTGTGCTCCTTTGCTTTCTGTTTTGCCGCTGTCACTGAAACTTTGGACAGACGCGCATTTCATAACATCAATTATAGCATATCACACGTTAAAAGCAAAGAAAGTTTTCTGCAAATTCATAATTATATCACAACAATAATTCCACCATCGTTCGCATACATGGAACTGACTCCCGCGGTGTCGAGAATGATCACATCTTTCACCTGCATGCGCTCGAGGAGTGCTTCCTTAACCATCTGCGCTCTCTCCGGGCAGTTGCAGTGGGAGATGGCGAGCACTTTATCACTGCTGTGCGGCTCTCTCTCTTTCACATAATCCACCATTTTCACCAGGGCTTTGTTGATTCCACGCGCCTGATCCAGCTGGCAGATGCTTCCCTCCGGTGTGGATCCCATCACCGGCTTAATCTTCAGGGCAGACGCCACCAGCGCCTTTACTCTACTCAGACGTCCGTTCTTTCGCAGTGTCTCCAGATTCTCCAGTACAAAATAAGTATGCTGGGATTCGATATAGGCATCTACCGTCTCCACAACCTGTTCAAACTCCATACCGGTTTCCTCACATTCCTGAATCTTCAGGGCAATCAGTGTTTCCCCTACCGAAGCACTTTTTGAGTTAAATACATGGATCTTCTTTTCCGGATGTTCTTCCAGTACCAGATTTTTTCCGAGTTCCGCACTGTTATAGGAACCGCTCAGTTCAGAGGAAAGGGTAACCGCATACAGATGTTCCGCATCTGTCTCAAATCCTTTCTGATAAACCTCCGGTGACGGGCACGCAGATTTCGGGCACTCCGGATATGCTGCCACCTTTCTTAAAAAATCCGCCTGGTCAAACGTTTCATCATCCACGATGGTATCCGCTCCCACTTCGAGAGTCAGCGCCGCCGATGCAAAACGTTCGTCCTGTTTCATCTCGGGTGTCAGCTCTCCACAACTATCTACAATCACTTTAAATTTCATCACTGTCTGCCTCCGCCATTTATATTCTCTGCTGCTTTCTGCAGCTTGTATATGTCATCATGTCTTTTTCTCATCATCACAGGATTGCATCTTTCGTTTTTCAACTTTATTATACCCTGTAACCGCGCCTACCTGACATAGTTTTTAATACTACATTTTACTATAGCATATCTTCCAGCAAATGAAAAGAGATTTTCTATGTTCTTTTTGTGTCTTTTGGTTTATAATACTGGTATCTGTTTTTTGAAAATACACTTGGAGGTTTTATGGATTATTTACTGAACAGTTCCATGGAAGTTCTGGATGAAGATTACCAGCCGAAAGACACGGACATCGTGGTGTCTCTGGTTACCACTGAGGAATGCGAAGAGCGTTACCGTTCTCTTCCTTATTATCATGTACTCGCAAGAAATATGCAAAATCATAACATTCGCTACTGCAAAGCGGAGATGTTTAAAGACTGTATCCTGGGAACCCTTCTGATTCCCGATAAAAAAAGTATCTCTGAGACGATTTTGTCCATTTCTTTCTATATGAATAAGAATCTACTGGTTCTGGTGGATGATTCAAAACACATTCAGGATATTCTTACACTTCTGGAAGAGGGGGAACTTCTGAACTGTAAGACCATCGCTGAATTTCTGTGTCAGCTGATCGGTACTCTGACGCTGGAGGATGCGGTATTTTTGCAGGAGCTGGAACAGCGCATGAGTGATCTCGAAGAAGGGATCTTAAAGCATACGGTCTCCGACTCTTCCACGCAGCTGATGCATATCCGCAAACGTCTGTTGATCCTGCATTCCTATTATCAGCAGCTGTCTGATTTCTGTGAGGATCTCGAGGAAAATTCCAATCACTTTTTTCAGGCGGAAGAATGTCAGATTTTTTCGCTGTATGCGTCCCGGATCGAACGGCTTTATGACCATTCGCAAATGCTCCGGGAATATGCTCTGCAGATCCGGGAGATGGAACAGTCGCAGACCGACGCCAGACAGAACCGGACCATGCGGATTCTTACTGTTGTGACTACGATCTTTTTCCCGCTCTCTCTGATCACCGGCTGGTACGGCATGAATTTTTCTCATATGCCGGAACTTTCCGCTCCTCATGCTTACGGGATCCTGATCGGTATCTGTGCCGTGATTGTTCTGATCGAGATCTGGATTTTTCATAAAAATGACTGGTTTTCCTGAATTTTCTGATGGAAATGTGTCTTTATTATCATTTTGGGAGGATATTATTTGTTAGCACTTCGAATTTTAGATCTGAAAGATTTTACAGCAAAATTATTTATTGGAGAAATGTTTCAGCATTTTTCTTTTGTGGAAGCTTCTTTTACCACATTTGTCACTTATACCCTCGACGGACAGCTGCATAAGGAGTTTTTCGATTCCGAACAGTGTCCCGACCGGACATACTGCCTGTGGGAAGATGTGCAGGCACAGTGTTTTTCGATGATCCGCGGAAAACGTACACCACTGAACTTTAAAATTGTGTTTCAGCTTTCTGCTTCTAATGTAGAAAAACTTCTGATGCAGAGCTGTGTTCCGTTAAAGGCAGAAGATATCTACGGACTGTATCTGAACTGCCAGTTCGATGGAAAACAATTGCTTTGCACCACCGGTACTTCTCTGAAAATCTTCACCCTGGACAAACAGCTTGACCGGGTGTGGGATGCGATGATCCGGAAGTTTTTCCGAAAAAATCAGATAGCTTTTGAAGAATAGCAAAACGGGAAACTCTTTTCATCGAGTTTCCCGTTTTGTTCGTTTTCTGTTTGTTCTATTTTATCTTATCTGCTATTTCTGTATTTTTATTTCAGAATAGATTCCTGCATGTTGCCGTCCTGTCCGGATGCTCCCGGCTGGGTCTGTCCCTGCTGACCGTCCTGTGTAGTTGTTGAAGTATCTGCTTTGTCCAGTGTGATGGTCAGTGTTTTTTCTACATAGCTTCCGTTATCAGCGATCTTTACAACCAGATCTACGGTTTCTCCTGCTGCATAATACTCCAGACGGCTCTTCAGATCATCCATGGATTCGATCGTCGTATCGTCAAATTTTGTGATAACGCTTCCGGCTGTGATTCCGGCTTTCTCAGCGGCGCTGCCCTGTTCTATTTCTGCTACATAAACACCCTGCGGGATACCATAAGCTTCTGCGATAGAACTGTCTACGGTCTGACCTTTGATACCAAGTGCTGCTGCCTGATCAGAACTTACTTTTGTTCTTGTCTGACGGTTCATCAGATCTTCAAAGATCGGAGAAGCGGTGCTTACCGGGATCGCATATCCCATACCTTCTACTTCTGTGGAAGCCAGTTTTGCGGAGTTGATACCGATAACCTGACCCTGCATATTCAGAAGTGCTCCACCACTGTTACCAGGGTTGATGGCTGCATCTGTCTGGATAAATCCATTTTCAGAATTGGAATCTTCCAGCTGACGGTTTACTGCACTTACAATACCGGTTGTTACAGACTGACCGTAACCCAGTGCATTACCGATGGCTACCACCTGTTCTCCTACCTGCAGCTGATCGGAATCACCGATCTCTGCGATCTTGATCTGAGACATTGTGTCATCCGAAATATCAGAAAGTTTGACTGCGATAACAGCCAGATCGTTATCGGAATCGGTCCCTTTTACGGTTGCCTCACAGGCATTATCATCAGCGAAACATACAGACAACGTATCTGCTCCTTCTACTACATGGTTATTGGTGGCGATCAGAAGTTCGCTGTCATTTTGTCCGATGATGATACCGGAACCCTGGCTTTCCACTTCCTGTTCCTGTGTGCCGCCGTCTCTTGAGAACATGCTGAAATAATTCTGTACTTCCTGTACGGATTTGTTAGTGATTGCAACAATCGATGGCATCGTACTCTGAACGATAGAAGTAACATCCATACTTCCTGAGGAAGTGCTGCTTGCTGTGCTCGTTGATGCTGTTGCGGTCTGCAGTTTCGTCGTTGTTGTCTGCTGGCTACTGTCACTTTCTGTCTGTGTTGCCTGTGCTTTTGCTGTCGCACCGGTTGCATAAGTAACTCCGGTAAATACACCCCCGGCTACGCCTCCGAAGAGTACCGCGCTCAGTGCTACCGCACCGATTTTCTTTGCCCATTTTGCAGCATTTTTATTATTCTTTCCATGCGGTTTCTTTGGCTCCATCGGTGTATTGTTCTGCGGTTCATTTCCCTGCTGATTCCAGTTGTAACTTCCATATTCTTCCATAAGTCATTCCTCCTGTTTATGTAAATGTGTTGATTTCTTTTTTGTTTGTTTCTTTTTTGTTTATGGCTATAGTATAGAAAAGGTTTGTGGTCAATTTGTTATCAAAATATGTTTATTTTGTGAAATAGTTCAAACTATGCTATAATACTTTTCAGTGGACAGACACAGGTGTTGTCTGTTTATCAGAAAGAAGAATACTAAATGTACTCTCGGAATTTTTCAGTGCTTGATTTTGTGAGATGATTTTTTGTCAGTTGTACCCAAATTTCTGAGGCGTACGCGGTGCGTACGTTGATGAAATTCGGATGCAACTGGCAGAAAATCAGCCACAAAAGCAAGTACCGAAAGACTCCGAGAGTACATCGAACTCACAGGAGGTTTTTATTATGCAGAAAATCACAAGTTTTACCATCGACCACATAAAGCTCCAGCCGGGTGTATACGTATCCCGCAAAGACCCGGTTGGCGATTCCCTGATCACCACATTCGATATCCGTATGACATCCCCGAACGAAGAACCGGTGATGAACACCGCTGAGGTACACACCATCGAACATCTGGGAGCCACCTTCTTAAGAAATCACCCGGACTTCGGCTCCAAAACCATCTACTTCGGACCAATGGGCTGCCGCACCGGCTTCTATCTCCTTCTGGCAGGCAACTACACTTCCAGAGACATCGTCCCGCTGATGACCGAGATGTTCACCTTCATCCGCGACTACCACGACGAGGTCCCAGGCGCCTCTCCAAAAGACTGCGGCAACTACCTCGACATGAACCTGTCCATGGCAAACTACCTGGCAAACCGCTTCCTGACCGAAGTATTAACCGACATCAAAGAAGACCGCCTGGTATACCCGGAATAAATACTTTCATTGCTATCCGGCAGTGAACATTGTTGCAAAATATCAGATACTATAAAAAGGAAGATAGCAGTACATCTTAATGTACACAACTATCTTCCTTTTTATATCTTTATATCCAAAATTATTTAGAACTCTTTCTTATCACTTATTAATGAATATTTCTCCTTTTTCGAAAAAAACTCTTTTCTCCTATTTTTTTGAATAAAATACGCGTTCAAGACACAGCCCCTCTGCCGGCGCCGTAACGCCCGCAAACTTCCGCTCCATCCTCTCAAGCAGCTCCGGCATACTGTCCGCATCCCTCCTATGCTGCCCCACCTCAATCAAAGTTCCGGTTAAGATTCTGACCATATACTGAAGAAACCCATTTCCCGTATACACAATCCGTATCTCATGCTCCAACTCTTCAATCACTATATCCGTAATCGTCCGCACTGTAGACTTCTTCATCTTCGGATTCCCACAAAACGACTTAAAATCATGTGTTCCCACCAGATCTCTTGCCGCCCGGCGCATCGCTTCCACATCCAGAGTTTCCCCCAGATGATACCGAAACTTCCGGTCAAACACCGATTTCTGCTCATCCGTTCCGATCCGGTAAGAATAACATTTTCCTTCCGCCCAGAGTCTTGCATGAAACCGTTCCGATACCTGTTCCACGGATTTGACACAGATATCCTCCGGAAGATACTGGTTCATATACCGCAGAATCTCCTTCGCATCCCATTTCTTTGCCAGATGCACACTTGCCGTCTGATTCTTCGCATGAACCCCAGCATCCGTTCGTCCTGCTCCGTCGATCTCAATCTCCTTTTCCGTCATCCGGGACAACACCTGCTCCAGTTTTCCCTGGATCGTCTGCGTCGTTTTCTTCTGTCTCTGCCATCCCTCGTAACGGGTTCCCTCATATTCTATTGTCAGCAAATAATTCATACATTCCTTACTCTTTCCAGTTTTTTACTTCATCGAACTCTGCCAGAATTTTCTGAGACGGCTCCTTCGTGCAGAGACTAAAGATCACAATGCAAAGAATACTGAGTGCAAATCCAACCACCAGTGAATACAGTCCAGTTGCAGTTCCCAGCGTCTGTCCATGTACCAGCGGCAGATAATCCCATATCAGAACCGTTGCACCACCGGATACGATACCCGCTACTGCTCCGGCAAAATTCGTTCTTCTCCAGAACAGGGACATCACTACGATCGGTCCGAACGCCGAACCGAGGCCTGCCCATGCGTTGGATACCAGTCCCATAATACTGTTGTTTGGATCCCAGGCAATCAAAAATGCCAGCAATGCAACAACCAGTACTGTAAAACGGCTCACCTTCAGTACTTTTTTCTCATCGGATTCCGGTTTCAGAATATCCTTATAAATATCTTTAGACACGGATGAAGCCGTCACCAGAAGCTGTGAATCCGCTGTGGACATAATCGCTGCCAGGATACCGCACAGGAAGATTCCTCCGACAAATGGCAGATTCGTATCTTTCGTAAACATTTTTGTGATCATCTCGATAAAGACGCTTTCTGTGGAAGCATTTCCCTCCGTTCCAAGAATCGTCGGAAACAGATAGACACGACCGATAATACCGATCGCTACAGCTGCTGCCAGAGAAATCGTTACCCATATAATAGCAATTACTCTCGATTTTCTCAACTCTTTCTGATTCTTTACCGCCATAAATCGAGTCAGAATATGCGGCATTCCACAATATCCCAGCCCCCAGGCCAGCTGTGAGATAATCTCCACTGCGGTATAAGACCGGTCACCATTCCGAAACAGACTCAGATATGCCGAAGCACCGCCCACAACACCGCTCTGGTCAAGAATCGGTTTTACCTGATCCGCTCCTACCATAAAGTATGCAGCAATCGGAACCACCAGCAGTCCTACTAACATCAGACTTCCCTGAATAAAATCGGTCACACAAACCGCCATAAAACCGCCCATAAACGTATAGATCAGGATAACCGCAGCACCGATGGCCAGGGCCACATGATAATCCACACCGAATACAGAGTTAAATAATTTTCCACCGGCAGACAGTGCAGACGCTGTATATACCAGGAAAAAGATAACGATCACAATCGAAGACACCAGAAGCAGTACCCTTTTTTTATCACGGAACCGGTTTTCAAAGTATGCCGGCAGTGTCAGGGAGTTATTTGCCTTGATCGTATATTTTCTCAACCGTGAAGAAATAAACACCCAGTTACAGACTGTTCCGAGGAACAGTCCGATCGCGATCCAGGACTGCCCTGTACCCAGTGCATATACGGTTCCCGGAAGTCCCATCAACAGCCAGCCGCTCATATCCGACGCCTGTGCCGACAGCGCAGCCACCCAGCCGCTCAGCCCTCTTCCGCCAAGAAAATAATCTTCTGAATTATTCGTATTTTTCATGCAGATCGCACCGATCACAATCATCAGCACCAGATATGCCGCAAATGCGATCAGGATTACTATGGTATCTGTGTTACTCATTCCTTTTTCTCATCCTTCCTTTATGTAATTATGATACCGGATTGTTCCGTACTTCGTACTTTCACAGTCCGTAAAAATATTCGTAATCCATTATCCCGAAAACTTCCTGTCTTGTCAATTATTTTTTACTTTATTTTTTTATCATATTACCATATTAAAGCACATTGCATAAAAAAGATACCCGGATACCGATGTATTCTCTCCATATCCGGGTATCTTTTTCCTTTATTTTGCTGCGATTGCTTCGATCTCGATCAGACCGCCCTTTGGAAGTCTTGCAACTTCTACACAGGAACGAGCCGGTGCAGCATCTTTGAAGTATTCTGCGTAGATGGCATTGACTGTTGCAAAGTCATCCATATTGTCCAGAAATACCATAGTACGAACAACATCTTCGTATCCAACGCCTGCTGCTTCCAGAACAGCTCCCAGGTTTTTCAGTGCTTGATGCGTCTGTGCCTCGATACCTTCCGGCAGAGTTCCGTTCTCCGGATCCAGTCCCAGCTGACCGGATGTAAATACCATATTTCCAGCTTCTACAGCATGTACATAAGGTCCTACTGCTGCAGGTGCTTTTTCAGCAAAAATTGTTTTCTTCATGTTTGTATCCTCCATTATCATTTTTCTACATCTGCTTCTTATTATAACATGATGTTCGAGTTCGTCAATGTTGAACCGCTGGGGACGGAGAAATATGGCATTAAGCCATATTTCTCCGTCCCCAGTATTTGCTTGCTCTTTTCTGCACAATAGAATATAATGTTTTTAATATATCTTTGTATAAAAAGACGAAAGGGGAACGATATGAAACACGAAAAAGACTGGTATAAGGATCTGGTGATTTATCAGATTTATCCAAGAAGTTTTAAAGACGGCAATCATGACGGAATCGGAGATCTGAAAGGAATGATTGAAAAACTTGATTATCTGCAGGAACTTGGCATCAATGCGGTATGGATGTCACCGGTGTTCGCTTCACCAAATGTGGATAATGGATATGACATTTCCGATTACACCTCCATCATGGAAGAATTCGGAACCATGGAGGACTGGGATGCTTTCCGGGACGGGGCTCATGCGCGGGGGATCGCGATTATCATGGATCTGGTGTTGAATCACTCTTCTGACAGGCATATCTGGTTTCAGGAATCCAGAAAATCCCGCAACAATCCCTACAGTGATTATTATATCTGGAGAGATCCTGCTCCTGATGGTGGTGCACCGAATGGCTGGATGTCTGTGTTTGGCGGCAGTGCCTGGGAATATGCAGCGGAGCGTGGGCAGTATTACCTGCATTTTTTTGCAAAAGAACAGCCGGATCTCAATTGGGACAATCCTGAGACAAAAGAAAAAATCTTTGATATTATCCGCTTCTGGAACGATAAAGGCGTGGATGGCTACCGCATCGATGCCATCAGTTATCTGGACAAAGGACTGGATGGCCGTGCCAATCCAAACGAACAGTTTGGTACTGTCGCCTGTGTGAACCTGGAAGGAACACATCGTTATATCCGGGAAATGGTTGCAAAGACCATGACACCCGACCATCTGATGAGTGTCGGAGAGGTTAATATCAATAACGATCAGGATGCCATTCATTACTCGAGTGCTTCCAGTGAGGAATTTAACATGGCAATTCCTTTTGTACCGCCGATCGTGGAGATTCAGACCTGGTCACCGGAAAAAATGAAACGGGATCTTCGTCACGATTATGAACTGCTGAAAAAAGACGGCTGGTGGGCACGATTTTTAAGTAATCACGACAAACCACGCCAGGTTTCTCTCTACGGAAATGATACAACCTGCCGAGAAGTCTCCGCAAAAATGCTGGCATCCTACCTCCATACGCTCCCGGGAACTCCTTTTGTCTTCCAGGGGGAGGAACTTGGTATGACCAATGTTGCTTATCCTTCCATTGAAGATTATGACGATATTGATACCAGAAATGCCTACCATACCATGCTGGAACAGGGGATTGCTCCCGAAAAAGCACTGGCGGAAGCTCAACGAATTAGTCGCGATAACGCACGGACACCGATGCAGTGGGATGACAGTTCAAATGGTGGATTTTCCGACCATACACCATGGCTCGGTGTCAATCCCAACTATAAAGAAATCAACGCCGCCAGTCAGATGGCAGATGATTCTTCCGTCTTTCGTTTTTATCAGAAACTGATCTCCCTGAGGAAAGAACACCCTGTCATGGCACACGGTGACCTGCACCTTTGCTGCCCGGAGGAAGGACCGGTGATTGCCTATACGAGAAGTTATCAGGAGGAAACATTGCTCGCTGTCCATAATTTTTCACAGGATGTGCAGAAATTCCAGTACGCCGGAACCGGTTTGCAGTTGGATACTTCAGTACTTTTATCTAATTATCCGGAACATGATATTTGTCCGGAAGATGAAATTTTAACACTGAAACCATACGAAACTGTGATCTTCCGCTTATCGTAAGACAGCATTGTGTCAACCACCACACATGCATAACAGAAAATTCTGAACCATTAACTTGTTACTCTTGTTTTTCTGATATTTACCGATTAGAATAGATATAGCAGGTGCAGACAACTAAAAATTGCACCTTTTAGAAGGAGGGTTTTTCTTATGAAACTTCAAAATTATTTCCAGGATCCTTCTTCTTTACATATCGGAACAGAACCGCTTCGTGCCTACTATGTTCCTTGTAAAGAGGAAGCGGAAGCCAACGACGCAGATATGCTGAATGCTTCCCGTGCCATCGTGTTAAACGGCGATGATTGGAAGTTCAAATTTTATGAAAGCTATCACCAGGTTCCGGAAGGATGCATCGAAAAAACTGCCGATACTACCGGCTACGATACCATTCCGGTTCCAAGCTGCTGGCAGATTCTTGGGTATGATCATAATCAGTATACCAATGTCCGCTATCCGATTCCTTTCGATCCGCCATATGTACCGGATAACAACCCGGCTGGTGTGTATGTGAAAGAATTTTCACTGACCGAAGAGGAAGCGGCACAGAAAATTTATCTGAACTTTGACGGCGTGGACTCCTGCTACTATGTATGGGTCAACGGAACTTTTGTCGGTTACAGCCAGATTTCTCATTCCGGAAGCGAATTTGACATCACAGACAAAGTAACCACAGGCAATAACCGCCTGACCGTTCTCGTTTTAAAATGGTGTGACGGAACGTATCTGGAAGATCAGGATAAACTGCGTTTTACCGGTATCTTCCGTGACGTTTATCTGCTGGTTCGTCCGGCGGATCATATCCGTGATTATTTTGTCCACACACCGGTAAGCGAGGATCTCACCAAAGCTGAGATTCTGGTAGACCTTGACCTTTGCGGAACTCCTGCCATCACAGCAAAACTGTATGCACCGGACGGAGAATTCCTGACTGCTGCCACTCCTGCCGATGGAAAAGTGCAGTTTAGTGTAAATACTCCGGATCTGTGGAACGCAGAACATCCGGCACTGTATACGCTGATTCTTGCCACACCGGAAGAAGTGATCGCTCAGAAAGTCGGTCTTCGCCGGATCGACATCAAAGGAAATGTCATCTATATCAACGGTGTCAACTTCAAGATCAAAGGTACCAACCGTCACGACAGCAATCCATTTACCGGCGCTGCAGTCACAAGAGAACAGCTTCTGACCGATCTGAAACTGATGAAAGAGCATAACATCAATGCGATCCGTACCAGCCATTATCCAAATGCTCCATGGGCAACACAGATGTATGACAAATACGGTTTCTATGTGATGGATGAAGCCGATCTGGAATCCCACGGATGCACCACACTCTATGGAAGTAAGAGTGAACATGTCGACATGGGCGAAGTGCAGTACGAAGAAAGCTATGGTTATCTGATGCGTGACCCTTCCTATGAGACTGCTGTCGTAGACCGTATCCAACATCTGGTTCACCGGGACAAAAACTGCTCCAGCGTTTTCTCCTGGTCCATGGGAAATGAAAGTGCTTACGGTCCGAACCTAGAAAAGGCTGCCGCATGGATCAAATCCTATGATCCGGATCGTGTTCTGAACTATGAAAACAGTATCTGGCAGCAGACCAATACCGATTATGTGAATGATGTACATGATCTGGATGTCTTCTCCCGGATGTACGCACCGGTAGAATTTATCGACGAGTTCTGCTCCAAAGAAGGCAAAAAACCATTTATCGAAGTAGAATACTGCCACGCTATGGGTAACGGTCCTGGAGACCTGGAGGCTTATTTTGAACGTCTCTACAAATATCCGGGTTATATCGGCGGTTTCGTATGGGAATGGTGCGACCACTCCGTATATATGGGCAAAACCATCGAAGGCAAAGATAAATTCTTCTACGGCGGCGACTGGAACGAAGAAGTCCACGACGGAAACTTCTGTATGGATGGTCTGGTATACCCGGATCGTACTCCGCACACCGGTCTTCTGGAACATAAAAATGTAGCCCGCCCGATCCGTGCCACTCTGCTGGACATTTCTAAAGGGCTGGTAGAACTGGATAACAAACTGGATTATACAAACATCAAAGACGGATTTACGATCACTTATGATGTGCAGAAAGACGGCGTAACCACACTTTCCGGTACTCTGGATCCAGTTGACTGCCCGGCGAAAGAAAAAGTGACGATCACATTGCCATTCGCTGTAACTGCAGAGGGCAACACCATCGTTACCCTGCATTATCTGCAAAAAGAAGACGCTCTGCTGACTCCTGCAGGATATGAAGCCGGTCACGATCAGCTGATCTTCTCCACCGATGCCGCAAGTGCCATTGCAGCCGTTGTCAAGTTCTCCGGCGCTCAGACCGCATCTGCTGCATCTGCTGTAGCTGTAGAAGATCTGGAAAATGAACTGGTGATCAGTGGTACTGCCTTCCGTTATGTCTATGACAAATGGAAAGGAACTTTCACCGCTCTTGTAAAAGATCAGAAAAATCTGATCGCACAGCCGATCCAGTTAAATATCTGGCGTGCGCCGCTGGATAATGACCGTCGGATCCGCTGGGAATGGGAAGCTGCCGGTTACGACAGAGCCCGCACCAAAGTATATGCTACCGAATGGACACAGGATGAGGAAGCTGTAACCGTTACTTCCACCTATTCTCTGGCTGCTGTATATCTGCAGAGAATCATCGAGGGAACCATTACCTGGAAAGTTGCCAAAGACGGTACTCTGACCGTCACCGTAGACGGTGAGCGCAAACCGGTTCATGTACCGCTTGCAAAAACTCCGCTGCCAAAGATGCCTTTCCTGCCTCGTTTCGGTCTGCGTCTGTTCCTGGAACCGACCTTCGCCGATGTTACTTATTTCGGCTATGGACCGATTGAAAGTTATCCGGACAAACATCACCATGCAAAACTGGGACTTTATACCTCTGATGTAGACAGTCTCCATGAAGATTATCTACGTCCGCAGGAAAACGGAAGCCACTGGAACTGCTCCGGACTGGCTCTGACCTCTTCCGATCACCGTTCCCTGCTGGTATCCGGTGCACAGAACTTCAGCTTTAATGCTTCCCGTTACACACAGGAAGAACTGACCACCAAAGCACACAGCTTCGAACTGGAAAAATCTCCGTACACCGTGCTGTGTCTGGATGGTTATATGTCAGGCTGCGGTTCCAACAGCTGTGGTCCTGCTCTGGCAAAAGAGTATCGGGTAGATCAGGACAAACTGTCCTTTACCTTTACTCTGAATTTCTAAGATTTTTATAAAACAGATCCCTATTGATCTGACTGATACCGGGTCACGAGATGTAGAAATACACTCGCTGACCCGGTGTTTTTCTTTGACCTTGACCAAATCTGTTTTTTCCGTTAAACTAAAAGACAGGCATAACTGTAGCATTGATAAAACAGTTAGCAAAGACAGAAACAGCATAGTAAGGAATTGGTGAACGAATGAAACAAACATTACAACAACCCTATCTGCATACAGCCGGTACTGGCGAAATTGAAACCTGTGATATCTGCCACCACCATCATCTGCATCTTCCAATGAAAGCTCCGGAGGATGAAACTTTGTATCGTCTGGCAGATCTCTACAAAGTATTCGGTGATCCTACCAGAATCCGTATTTTGTATGCATTATCCGGCGGTGAACTTTGCGTCTGCGACATCGCAGAGCTTCTGGGTATGACACAGAGTGCCATCTCCCATCAGCTGCGTGTGTTAAAACAGTCCGCACTGGTCAAATTCCGGAGAGATGGAAAAACCGTATATTATTCACTGGCTGATGCGCATGTAGCAACCATTCTCGCACAGGGACTGGATCATGTGCAGGAGTAACAGAGGCTTACTTCTATGAAATCATTGACTGACATCTATTTCAGAATCCAAAAGAGAGAGCAGACAGAACTCCATAAAAGTTCCATCTGCTCTCTCTTTTCTTCTGTATCTCAATATTTTTATTTTTGATGATATCCATCCAGAAACTCTGCCAGTTTCTTTGTCGCTTTCTCCAAATCTGCGACTCTCGGCAGATATACCACACGGAAATGATCCGGTTTATCCCAGTTGAATCCGCCACCATGTACAATCAGGATTCTCTTCTCTCTCAGCAGATCCAGTGCAAATTTTTCGTCGTCGTAGATGTTGAATTTCTCCACATCCAGTTTCGGGAAAATGTAGAATGCGGCTTTCGGTTTCTTCGCCGATACTCCCGGAATATCATTCAACAGTTTATAGATCACTTCTCTCTGTTCATAGATTCTTCCGCCCGGCTGCAGATACTCTTCTACGCTCTGATATCCGCCAAGCGCCGTCTGAATGATCGACTGTGCCGGTACATTCGAACAAAGGCGCATATTGGAAAGCATCTTGATTCCCTCGATATAACCTGCTGCTGCTTTTTTATTTCCGCTTAATACCATCCAGCCCACACGGAAACCTGCGATCATATGGGATTTGGACAGTCCGCTGAAGGTTACGCAGAACACATTTTTCGGCGCGATCGATGCGATGGAAATATGTTTCAGTCCATCCATCACCAGACGGTCATAGATCTCATCGGAGAAAATGATCAGTCCGAACTCTTCTGCGATCTTCACGATCTCTTCCAGAATTTCTTTCGAATACAAAGCTCCGGTCGGGTTGTTCGGGTTGATGATAACGATTGCTTTTGTTCTGTCTGTGATCTTACTTCTGATATCCGCAATATCCGGATTCCAGTCAGACTCTTCGTCACAGATGTAATGCACCACTTTACCGCCTGCCAGTGTAGCTGTTGCCGTCCACAACGGATAATCCGGTGCCGGGATGAGGATCTCGTCACCGTCATTTAACAGTGCCTGCATACTCAGGTTGATCAGCTCACTGACGCCGTTACCGGTGTAAATATCGTCCATCGTCACATCCGGGATTTGCTTTAACTGACAGTACTGCATAACCGCTTTTCTTGCGGAAAACAGTCCCTTCGAATCCGAGTATCCCTGGCAGTCCCATAAGGACTGTCTCATATCCAGAATCACTTCTTCCGGTGCATTAAAACCAAATGGAGCCGGATTACCGATATTCAATTTCAGAATACTGAGACCATCCGCTTCCATTCTGGTCGCCTCGTCCACCACGGGTCCTCTTACATCGTATAATACGTTATCCAGTTTGGAAGATTTATCAAAAGTCTTCATTAGTATCTGCCTCCATTCGTTTTCATTTTTTTACTTTATCACACTAATTCAGTGGATTACATATTTTTTTTATTGTAACGCACAATGGTGCGCTTGTCAAATTTCCATTTATTTCAGAATCTTCTTCAGTTCATCCATAAAGGTATTGACATCTTTAAATTCTCTGTATACCGAAGCAAAACGCACATAGGCAACTGCTTCCAGGTCTTTGAGTTTATCCATCACGATCTCTCCGATCACAGAACTCGGAATCTCCCGTTCCTCCAGATTGAAGATCTCGGTTTCCACCTCGTCCACCAGCTTGTGGATCTGTTCTGCAGATACCGGACGTTTGTGGCAGGCACGCAGTACACCCGCCTCAATCTTTGACCGGTCAAACTGCTCTCTGTTCTGGTCTTTTTTGATCACGATCAGCGGAATCGTCTCTACTTTCTCATAAGTGGTAAATCGTTTTCCGCACGCATCACACATTCTTCTTCTCCGGATGGCAGTATTGTCATCCACCGGGCGGGAATCCACAACCCGGGTATTATCCTGATTACAAAACGGACACTTCATATTTTATCCTTCTCTTTCCGCAAACTGACTTTGATTGTCCGGTATTCTCTCGTGTCCCCTTATTCCCGTTCAATTTTCTCACAGTTTTCTTATTTTCCCAGTAACTGTTCCGTGTCTTCACAGTTACTTTTCCTACAACCGGCATCTCTCCTGCGTCCCCTCACGCAGCGGATGCTCTATCTCTTCTCATCATAATATAATCGCAAACTCATCGTCAAGACAATTGTCCACAAAACATATAATTATTATAAAAGAAAGATAAGATTCAGGATTTTTATGCGAATTATTGATCTGAAACAAAAAGAAGTCATCAATACCTGCAACTGTAAAACCCTTGGCTGCCCTGTGGATGTGGAATTTGATCCGTGTAACGGGCAGATTACCGCCCTCATCATTCCCGGTCCCGGAAAATTCTGCTGTTTTCTCGGAAGGGACAGCGAATTCTGCATCCCCTGGGAATGTATCTGTCAGATCGGGGAAGATATTATTCTGGTGGAAATCGATGAGAAAAAATGCCTGAAGAAACTGTAGCTGTTTTTCTGATAGCTACAACATTTTTCTCCAGACATAATTTCTGTCATATTGCTGTTCTCTCAGTCTCGTCCGGCTGTACCGACATCCAGCAGCAACAGGTCTTCTTCTTTCACATACAGCACCTTGGGCACTCCATCCGAAGGATCCCAGTCGGTTTTCGCTGTTTTCCATTGCAGCCACTCACAGGAATCGTCTTTTCGAAAAGAGACATTCCACTCAAAAGGATCTTCCATGATCCGGTATTCACCCACCGGAAACTCGCTGTAATTGCCCTCCACCGGTTTTTCTCCTGTAAAATAATGGGCGCGGATTCCGATCGTCTGCGCCTGCAGGGCTTCTTTGGATACCCGAAGGGCGACGCCCCACTCTGCTGCCCAGAGCCAGTTTCCGTCTTTGTGGCTTTCCATGGCTTCCACCGCACAGATATTTTTACAACCGGATAAAAGTGCCGCCGTCTTCGTCTTCGGATTCCGGAAAAATTCTTTTACCGGTTCGATCACTTCCATCCGTCCCTGGTTGATACAGCTGACCGTATCACACAGCCGGTAGACCTCATCTCTGCTGTGTGATACGAAAAGTACAGGCTTCTGTACCTCCTGCAAAAGTTCCAGCATCTGCTGTTCCATTTTCCATTTCAGATAGCTGTCCAGCGCAGCAAACGGTTCGTCCAGAAGCAGCACTTCCGGCTCCGAAGCCAGCATACGTGCCATCGCCACACGCTGTTTTTGTCCGCCGGAGAGCTGATCCGGCATGTGATTTTCCAGTCCGCCAAGCTGAAATCCTATGATATACTCTCTGACTTTCTTCGGATCCGGCTTTCTTCCCATCCCCGCCTGAATGTTCTGTACCACATTCATGTTGGGAAACAATGCGTAATCTTGAAACATATATCCGACTTTTCGTTTCTGTGGCGGCAGATTGATCCGTTTTTCCGAGTCAAACAATACCCGGTCATTCAGTACGATTCTTCCCTCATCCGGGCGTTCGATCCCTGCGATACATTTTAACGTCATACTTTTTCCACATCCGGATGCTCCCAGGATGGCAAATACACCGCCATCCATCGAAAAATCCACATCCAGCAGAAAATTTCCCAGTTTCTTTTTTATCTTTACCTGCAGCATCGTTCGTCTCCCTTACCAGCGTTTTTTATGTTTGTTCCCGCCGGATCCGATCAGATTCATCACCAGTACCACACCAAACGCAATGCTCATAATAATGAGTACCCAGAAACCGGCGGTTCCATAATCACCGTCCTGAATAACCATGGCGATCTTCTGGGAAATCGTTCCCGTCTTTCCCGGAATATTTCCCGCGAGCATCGAAGTCGCTCCGTACTCTCCCATGGCTCTCGCAAAGGTCAGGATTGTTCCGGAAAGGATACCCGGTCCGGCAGACGGAATTACCACTTTCCAGAAAATTGTCATTTCCGACATGCCGAGTGTCCTCGCCGCATAGACAAGATTGGAATCTATCTGTTCAAATGCCGCCCTCGCGTTCCGGTACATTAGCGGAAAAGCGATCACGGTCGCCGCCAGGATACATCCCAGCCAGGTCTGCACGACTTTGATTCCAAAATTGCCATACAATGCCGCACCAAACGGCCGCCGCAGACTGAAGATCAGCAGCAGGAAAAATCCAGCTACCGTCGGTGGCAGTACCATCGGAAGGGTCAGAATCCCGTCCAGCACCGCTTTTGTCTTCGGACCGGCTTTCACAACCTGCCTTGCCGCATAGATCCCACCAAAAAAAGAAAGAATGGTAGCCACCACTCCAGTCTTTAATGAGATCAGCAGGGGACTCCAGTCCAGTCCCTTCATAAATTCCATCATCTGTTCTATTTGTGTCTCCATCCTTCATTCTCCTCGCCGGAAAAACAGATCCCGGCGGTATATATGCATTTTTTATATTACTATTAGTCCTCTACATCCGTATCGAAGTAGTATTTCTGGAAAATTGTTTTTGCGTCATCTGTGATCAGGAAATCTACAAATTCTTTTGCAGCGGTGGATTCCAGTTCTTCTGCTTCTGCATTCTGTACCTGTGCTACCGGGTAGATAACATCACCGGTCAGATCATACGGGATAATCTGCAGGATCTCCAGACGGTCTTCCAGTCCGTAAGTATCCGAATAATATATCGTTCCTACTTCGTTAGAGCCTTCTGCTACTGCGGAAGTAACCGCACCAACATTTGCACACTCATTGATTTCCACACCGCCCAGTGCTTCGGAAACAGTTGCGGTCGGGATGGTAGATACATCATCAACGGCATCCAGTATACCTGCATTTACCATTGCCTGACGGGTGTATTTTCCGACCGGTACAGAGCCGTCTGCCAGTGCGATACTGCTTGCTTTGCTCATATTTTCCAGGCTGGTTACTTCGGTGTTGCTTCCTTTATAAGTTACCAGGCATACCTGGTTATTTACTACATTGTGACGGGTTCCGTCCACAACCAGACCATCGGTCTCATCCAGCTGATCCATCTGTTTTACAGCTGCTGAGAAAAATACGTCGCAGGCTGCACCTTCTTCGATCTGTGTCAGCAGAGTTCCTGAACTGTCATAGCTTCCCTGCACATTTACATTTGGATGTGTTTCCTGGAACTTCGCGATCAGCTCTTCCATAACCTGATTCAGACTCTTTGCAGCAAATACGGTAATGGTAGTTTCTTCGCTTGCATCGTCTGCTGTTGTGTCAGTGCTTTCGTCATCCGCTGCATCTGCTGTTGCTTCTGTCTGTGTCTCTTCTTTTGTTGTATCCGCTGCGCTGTCGCTCTTAGAGCCGCATCCTGTGAACATGGACACTACCATAGCTGCTGCCAGTAACATACTTACGCTTTTTTTCTTCATTGTTTTTTCTCTTTAATCCTGTTTTTTCTGCGCGGATCTGTATCAGCTGCGCTGCGATGCTGATGGCAATCTCCGCCGGTGTTTCACTTCCAATCTCGATTCCGATAGGTGCGTACACCCGGTCCAGTTCTTCACTGGTGAAGCCTTCGTTTAATAATTTTTCTCTGACATACTGGGTTTTTCTTTTACTTCCCACTACGCCGATATAAGAAGCAGGTGTCCGCAAGGCAAACCGTTCCACATCGGCATCACAGCGATGCCCTCTCGTGACTACCACCAGATAATCCTCCGGTTTTACTTCCAGAATCTGCGAAAGTGCTGTAAAATCTACGGTCTTTGTCTCCTGCACTCCCGGAAACAAAGCGGGATCGGTATATTCTTCCCGGTCATCCATGACCATACACCAGAAGCCCAGATGGCTGAGCACCGGAACCAGTTCCTGCGCCAGATGACCGCCTCCAAAAACATAAACTTTTCCATCGTAACAGAATTCTTCTGCATAAAGTTTCTGTCCGTTTTCCTCCAGGATCCGGCAGTGCCCCCCGCCTTCTGTGATCTCTTTTCGGATCTGTGGCAGTCCTTCGGAAAATGGAAGAACCAGCCAGTAAGGTTTTCCCTCGTCCGCTGTCACCAGCGCCTCTTTGAAAAATGCTCCAACCACCGGATCTTTCACACGGACACTGGAAAACAGGACTTTCACATTGCCCCCGCAGACCATTCCCAATCCACCGTTTTCTCCGGTTCCAAGATCAAAGTCTTCCACAAAATGTGCATCGGTTCCCGTCAGTTCCATGGCTTTTTTCACCGCCTGGTACTCCAGGTTACCGCCTCCGATGGTTCCGTAGATTCTTCCGGTCTTATCCACCGCCATATAAGCACCTGTGGTTCGCGGAATGGAACCATTTCCTTCTACAATGGTCACCAGAACCGTATCGGTCTTCTGGTTCCATCGATCCAGTAATAACTGATATAGTGTTTTCATTGGTTGTATTTCCTTTTATGATTCTTTTTTTACTCTTTTCATAGTTATCTGAAATTTTCGTTTTTTATACGCTCATTTTTTTCATGAATCACTTTTCCGTGAAGTTCCTGTTATTCCATTTCCATGATTTCGAGATTGTCACCCTTTCGGATGGTTCCGCCTTCCAGCACAACAGCAAATACGCCTTCTCTCGGCATGATACATTCTCCCATGCGTTTATAGATTTCGCAGTGGCTGTGACACTCTTTCCCGATTTGCGTCATCTCCAGGATGGCATCCCCGCATCGAAAACGGGTTCCTACCGGAAGACTGCCGAAATCATAACCGCTGACGATCAGATTTTCTCCGAAAGCACCAAGCCCGATGTCGGCACCTTTTTTGCGAAATTCTTCGATTTTTTCATAGGACAGCAGACTCACCTGTCTGTGCCAGTGCCCCGCATGGGCATCTCCCTGGATACCCCAGTCCTTTACCAGCACTGCCTCTTCGATTTCATGTTTCGCTGTACCTCGTTTTTCACTGATACAGATTCCTTTGATTACTCCCAAAGTTGTTCCTTTCTATCCACCAATTTTTACCATCTCATGTGTCTCCGTCATCTCTGACGGACGTTCAAAACAGTGTGCCGCAGGTTTCCGAAAAATAGCCTCTTCCATTACTGTTCGAAGATTTTCTTTTTCTTCTTCTCGAAGCACATGGCGAAGATCTACGCCCTGATCGTAACACAGACACAGTTTCAGATACCCTTCCGCCGTTAATCTGACACGGTTACAGGTGTCACAGAATTTTCCATGTATGGCGCTGATAAATCCAACCGGAACTTTCAGATCTGAAAATCGGTAATACACCGCCGGTCCGCTTCCCATCCTGGAAAGTTCTTCCGAATCAACAAGCTTTTCTGCTGTTCCAAATGTTTTTTCCAGCATTTCTCGCAGTTCTTCATTGCTTCTTCCCACATATTGTTTGCCATATCCAACCGGCATCATTTCGATAAAACGAAGCGGAAGGTTCTCATTCTGTGCATAACGCACCAATGGAACCGGATCCAGTTCTTTTCGATTGACTGCATTCAGCTTCACCGGTAATCCGGCATCTTTTGCCGCCCGGATCCCCGCAAGAACTGCCGGAAGTTCCCGTTTCCCGGTAATCTGACAGAATTCTTCCGGATCCAGTGTATCCAGGCTGATATTCACTCCATCTACACCGGCTTCTTTCAGCTGTTTTGCATAGTTTCCAAGCAGAACACCATTTGTCGTCATCGTGATTGTTTCCACTCCCGGAATTTTCCGGATTCCAAGTATCAGATCCGCACAGCCTTTTCGCACCAGAGGTTCTCCGCCGGTGATCCGGATATGTGTAATCCCAAGTCTCACGCCCGTTTTCACAATCTCCCAGATTTCCTCAAACGTCAGGATATTTTTCATTCCTACATCCTGCACCCCTTCCGGCATGCAGTAGCGGCACCGCAGATTACATCGATCCGTGACCGATATCCGCAGATAATTAATTCTTCTTCCATACTGATCCAGCATGTTTCTTCTACCAGCCTTTTCCAAAACCGCAGTTCGGGTACGTACAGACCGGACAGTTCAGGCACAGACCGCCCTCACCCAGTGCTGCCAGTTCTTCGGCTGTGATCTCATCATCTGCTAAAAGGCGCGGCAGTGCCAGATCGAAAATCGTCCGTTTTGCATACATCACACATCCCGGAAGTCCTACGATCGGGATCCGTTCCTGATAATAGGACAGCAGGAACATCGCTCCCGGAAGCACCGGTGCACCGTAAGAAACGATCCGCGCCCCTGTATTTTTGATTGCCAGCGGAGTCCTGTCATCCGGATCCACACTCATGCCACCGGTACAAAGTACCAGCTCAGCTCCCTGTTCGATCGCCTGCAGACAACCTTTTGTGATTGCTTCGTGATCATCGTCATACACTTCATGGAAGATCATTTCACAGTCATATTCTTTCAGTTTTTCTACCAGTACCGGGGTGAATTTGTCCTCAATTCTTCCGTGATAAACTTCACTTCCGGTGGTCAGGATTGCCACCTTTTTCTTATGCAGCGGCTTCAAAGTCAGAATCGGACCGTCCTGACAGACTGCTTTGGCGCGTTCCATCTTCTCTTTCTCGATCATTAGCGGGATAATTCTGGTTCCCGCCAGCTTTTCCCCTTTTTTGACACAGGTATTTCCATGGCGGGTTGCGATCATCATCTCTCCGAGACCATTTACTTTTTTCAGTTTTTCCCGGTCTACTTTCAAAAGTCCACCCTGATCGGCGATCAGTTCGATTTTTCCTTCTTTTACTTCGGACGGATGCATATGATCATTTTTGCACATCTCGTAGAGGATCTGTGCCGCCTCATTTTCATGAAGCATATGTTCATCCTTTTCCCAGATATAAATATGTTCTTTTCCCACGCTCAGAAGTACCGGGATATCCTCCTCGGTAATGATATGACCTTTCCGGAATACCGCGTCTTTCGTCACCCCGGGAATGATCTGTGTGATATCATGACACAGAATCTGCCCGATGGCGTCTTCGGTTTTCATTAATTTCATACGTGTTCTCCTCCCCTACTCCAGTGCTCCGCAGATTACTTCCAATACACTTCCTGCGATGCAACGGGCTTTGTCAGAAATCGTAAAACAATTCGCCAGTTCTTCTTTTCTCGGATCAATATCCGCGATCTTAAATCCTTTTGTCACCGGATAATTGTCCCGGATCAGACCGCGGAGAAGTCCGTTGATCGTTGCAGGTACTTCCGTCGTTCCCGCTTCTCCCTCGATCACAGCCAGCACCCGCCCGGCTTCCACGATATCTCCAATTTTACTTCTGTTTTTCAGGATTCCTGCTGCCGGGGCGTGAATCACACGTTCCGCGCCGTATCCGCCGATGATCCCCGGAATCCCGGTATTTGGATACGCACTGCCCTGCCGGATAATTCTTCCAAGATTATGTCCGCGCTTCGTCTCGATCACCACATCCACATCTTCGCCTGCAGTAAACCCAGGACCAAGTCCGATGGTAAGCGGTGCCATATCTTTTTTCGTTCCGAGGTTCTTCTTTGCAAGGATCGCATCCACCACAACCTTCGGTTTCAAAAGCCGGATGCTTTCCCCCTCCGGATCCACCAACACCGGCACTTTTTCCTCATCCCATGCCTGATGCAGCTGTCCTGTGTTTTCTATCCTGACAGCCTCTACATTCTCCACACAGGCACTTCCACTGTAGACAGCTTCACTCAATGCCACCTGTCTTCGAATCGCCGCCGGGTGATCCGTTTCCAGAACCAGAAGATGAAATCCGCTCTTTTTCAGTCGATGAATCGTCCCGGTCGCCAGATCCCCCGCTCCCCGGACTATGATCAGATCACTTTTTTTCATCGGATATTCCTTTCTTTTTCGTTATTCTCACTCGAGAATAACGTTCACATAAATATAACTTTACACTACTCGTTTTTATTTGTCAATTCTGTTAATGTACACTTTTTTCGCTCTGTTTTTCTCAAATATGTTACTTTTTTGCAATATTTCTGATGTGATACTTTGCAGCATACATAGATTTTGTTCCTATCGTTCTCATATTTTTCTCTTGGTTTATTTCTCTCGCAATATTTTCCGCCTATTTCTGGAAATATTTCACAAAAGCTTTTTTAGCGCTCTGGTTTAGTTCATCCATAAACATTTCATATCGCCGCAGAAAATCCTTTCCTTCCCCGGTAAGCATGGTTCGTCCGCCTCTGCTGCCGCCCCGGCTTCCTTCCATCAGGGTAAAACCAAGGTCTTCCTCCGCGTGTTTCATAATGCGCCATCCCTTGGAATACGCCATCCCCATGCACCGGCAGGCTTCTGACAGAGAGCCCGTCTCTTCCACATGACGCATCAGCTCCGCCACTCCGGGACCAAATGCTCCTTCTTTTCGAAACACCCGCACTTTCATATGATAGTGCAGTTCATTTTCTTCCATTTGTTACTCCTTTTTTCATACGTTCCCGTATTTCCCGGAACTTATTTTGTATACTCCGCAATTATTGGATCTATAGTTATTTTATCCATAGTTCAAATTATTCTGCCATTATCCGCTCCGGCAAAACATTTTCATTTGTATACATACTGTGAATTTTCATTTTACTATAACTCCAGTACATATTCCGCTTCCCAGCGATAGCCTGCTTTCTTGAGTGCCGTGAGAACCTCATCTCTCGCCTCCGGTGCTGTCTTCCAGGAAAGACCACAACCTGCCGTAATCTCCCTTGGAATCGGAATCAGACGTCCCGGTAAGTTTTGCTCCATACAAAATTTTTCTGCCGCCATCGCCTGCGTTGTGCTCTCGAAAGTCAGAATCCATGTTTTCTTTTTGATTCTCATTTTTTATTCAGCCGTCCTGTTTTTTTGTTATCCTCTTTTCGCATAGATGTAACCTTTACAGCAATTTAGCCAGCTCCCACAAAGCCCCTGCCGTCCGATCCATCTCATCTTCCGTATTCCTATGCGACACAGAGATTCGCACCGCCCCCTGTTCTGTTGTTCCCAGAGTCTGGTGCATCAGCGGCGCGCAATGTGCTCCTGCCCGAACCGCTATCCCATGTTCTTCATACAGCCAGTCCGCAACATACGCCGAATCTTCCTCTCCCATATTAAAAGAAAGAATCCCCACGCGCCGGTTTCCGTCCGGAGTTCCATAAAATCGAATCCCAGGAATCTCCCGAATCTGTTCTTCCAGTCGTCTTAACAGCTGTCGCTCTCGCTGCAAAATCTCCTCTGTTCCCTTTTTCTTCAGATAATCCAACGCACCACCAAGTCCGGCAATTCCATGGACATTCAAAGTTCCAGCTTCCAGATGCTCCGGCATCGCCTTCGGATGTTCCCGGTCAAAGCTGTGGATACCGCTTCCTCCAACCTTCAACGGGCAAATCTCCACTCCCGGACGCACATAAAGTCCACCGGTTCCCTGGGGACCTAAAAGCCCCTTATGCCCGGTAAAGCAAAAGATATCTATTCCCTGTTTCTGTACATCCACCGGTAAAATTCCCGCCGTCTGCGACCCGTCTACCACCAAAAGCAAATCTCTGCTCTCTGTTACTTCCCGGATTCTTTCCAGGTCGGTAATATTTCCGGTCAGATTGGAAGCATGTGTAATTACGATACCTTTTGTATTCTCCTTGACAAGCTCCGGAAGTTTTTCATACTCCAACACACCATTTTCATCTGCGGAAAGAATACTGACTTCCACACCCTCCTCCTGCAAACGGTAAAGAGGTCGAAGAACCGAATTATGTTCGCAGACTGTAGTGATCACATGATCCCCCTTGTGGAACAGCCCAAAAATCGCAGTGTTCAGTGCCTCTGTAGCGTTCGAGGTAAATGCGATCTGCTCTCCTTTTTCTGCATGAAAAAGCTCTGCCAGCTGCTCTCTTACCTGATAAACACACCGTCCCGCCTGCAGTGTGGCCTCATGTGCGCCCCGTCCCGGATTCCCCATGGTATGAAAGGCACGAACCACAGCTTCTTCCACCTCTTTCGGCTTTTGCAGCGATGTTGCCGCGTTATCCAGATAAATCATGGCTTGATGATCCGGTCGGCTTTTGTCATCCGCTCTGCAATATCATACATATTGGTGACTTCACCTACCTGTAATTTTCCGGATAACCCATAAAAATTCAGACAGGTACCACAGGTGCGAATCTCCACACCCTGCTCTTCCAGCATTTTCAGATCTTCCAGCGACTGAGAGCCCTCACAGGTCAGGAATGCTCCCCCATTATAAAAGAGCATCTGATCCGGCAGCTCGTCCTGCTGTGTCAGCGCATAAATAAATCCCTTCAACAACGTAGCACCCAGTTCGTCATTTCCCTCACCCATCGTTTTCGAAGAAATCACCACCAGCCGATTCTTCTTCGCCGGTGCACATGCTACATAATTTTCTTCTTCCACTGGTGCCTCTTCCGTTGCTTCTGCCTCGCCAACCGTCAGCGTCACCTGGTATTCCTGTTCTTTCAGTTTCTGCGAAACACAGCCATAGCCTTTCTGGTTTGCCATCTTGGTCAGGTTCTGCACAGCGATCTCATTGTCGACCAGCACCTCCACGGTTCCGGCGCCCTGCAGTTCTTTGATGGCTTCCTTTGCTTTTACTAACGGGATCGGGCAGATGTCTCCGAGTGCATTTACTGTTTTTTTCATTTTTGGTTCCTCCTGTGTATTTTTTTGATGATAGATACTATAAGCTATCTATTAATTTATAACGGACGGGTATCCTTGTCAATGCTATCCTAATGCTATGAACTCCACGACCGGCAAGTTGAATGCTGCCAATATGCTGTTCGTAGTAACATGAGAATCGTGTGGTTTTGTCTTTTTCCTGTCATTTGCTCTTTATTTGCGCCCTGCAACCAGAATCTCCACTTCCTGTCTCTCCATCACTTCCCCGACAATCCCTGCCGGAAGTCCGGCCTCCCGCAGTTTTCCGCGCAGTTCTTCCGCCACCTCTCCCGGCACTGCAAACAGCAGTCCGCCGGAAGTTTGCGGATCGTACAATACTTCTTCCATCCCGAACGACACATTCTCAAACCGCACATACTGTTCCAGATGATTCCTGTTTTTCTGTCCCGCTGCGGTCAAGAGGAATTCTTCTGCACATGCTTCCGCTCCGTCAAATACCGGGAGCCGGTCTGCGTAGATTTTGCAGGAATGTCTGCCGTCCATCATTTCGTGCAGATGCCCAAGGAATCCAAATCCGGTAACATCGGTGCAGGCGTGTACCGGATATTTTCGTCCGATCTCAGACGCTTTGCGGTTCAGTGTTGTCATGGAATCAATCACCTGCTCCATCGCTCCTTCCGGTGCCTGGCTGACACGATTTGCGGCACATAGAATGCCTACACCCAGTCGTTTCGTCAGAATCAGGCAATCGCCCGGTTTTGCGCCGTTGTTTTCCCATATTTTTTCCGGATCTACCACGCCGGTCACGGACAGACCGTATTTGACATCGCTGTCAGCGATCGAATGACCGCCTGCAAGGCTTCCACCCGCTTCCTGTACTTTTTCAGCGCCGCCCTGTAAGATTTTCCCGAGAATATTCAGATCCATGGACTCCGGAAAGCATACAATATTCAGTGCTGTCTTTACTTCTCCTCCCATGGCATAGATGTCGCTCAGGGCATTCGTTGCCGCTATTTTTCCAAATATGTACGGATCCTCTACCATCGGTGGAAAAAAATCCAATGTCTGTACCACTGCCTGGCGCTCATTCAGGCGATATACTGCTGCATCATCCTTGCTGTCATATCCAACCAGCAGATTTTCATCTTTTTTTCCCTTCGGAAGCCGTTCCAGGATGTGTTCCAGCACTCCGGCTCCCAGTTTTGCGGTACAACCACCGCTTTTGCAGAATACAATTTCTTTTTCGCTCATACTCTCTCCGATCATACAATCTTTTTCACTATTTCTACAGTTATCATTCACCAAACCAAAGTTTCCCTGATCTCAAAACTCCTCTTTAGCCGATGCATCCTTATTTTTACTTCCGTGCACATTCCCCATCTTCTCCCAGAAGAATATCCAGCCCATGTCCCAGTGAACTCAGTATGTAGGTAAGACTCTCCGCTACAGCCTTCGGGCTTCCCGGAAGATTGACGATCAGGGTCTGTTTGCGGATTGCACTGGCAGCGCGGCTTAACATTGCTCTCGGTGTGATCGTCAGGCTGTATGCCCGAATCGCCTCTGCAATCCCCGGCGCCACCCTGTCTGCTACTGCAAGCGTGGCTTCCGGTGTCACATCGCGCATGGAAAATCCCGTACCACCGGTTGTCAGAACCAACGCACAATGCTCCTCATCTGCCAGTCTGCAAAGTTCTTTTTCAATAGCTGCCTGCTCGTCCGGAAGAATCCGATAAGAAACTACTTCATACTGATCGTCCGGAAGTAATTCCTGAATCTTCGGACCACTTAGATCTTCCCGTTCTCCACGGGAGCCTTTATCGCTCAGCGTAACAATTCCCACTTTATATTTTCGTTTTTCCATTCTGTTCACCTGTTACTATTCCCTTTCCCTTTTTCTTCATGTGTTCTGTTCATTTATTTTTTTTCTGACGTAACGTAATCTTTTTCATTTTTTCTTATATGTTATTCATTTTTGTTTCTGTAATGTCCGCTCTTTCCGCCCATCTTTTCCACCAGATGAATCTCGGAAATCACCATGCCGCGATCCATCGCCTTACACATATCGTAGATCGTCAGAAGAGCCACGCTGACTCCCGTCATAGCTTCCATCTCCACACCGGTTTTTCCCACACAGGATGTCCGGCAGGTTGCCGTGATCTGACGGGTTTTCTCATCGAGTACAAATTCAATCTCACAGTCTGTCAGTGCAATAATATGGCACAACGGAATCAACTCCGCGTTCTTTTTCGCCCCCATGATTCCGGCGATTCTCGCGATACCGAGAACATCTCCCTTTTTTGCCGTGTGATTTGTGATTGCCTGAAAAACCTCCTCGTTGACCGTAATCGTCCCCTGCGCCACCGCTACCCGGTAAGTGTCTGCCTTTTCATGCACATCCACCATCACGGCATTTCCTTTTTCATCAAAATGTGTAAATCCACTCATGATTTTCTCCTTTGTTTACCCCTGCCAATTCTAATAATCAGACGTCTTCTGTATGAAGTGAAGTTCCTGACATCTGCTTTTCAGGGCTTCTATTATATCTTTAATTTTAATAATTAATTTCTGAATTTTCTACTATCTCAAACAGTCTTTCTCATAATAAAGAATCCGTAATACCTGCTAAGTAACAAGTAACATGCTTTCATTTTCAGCATAATTTGAATCAATTGTAATTTTCAAATCTATACTATACTGCCGCCTTAAAACTTTACAGTTGCTCCCCCCGCTCGACAGTTACTTAATTTTGTCAAAACCACATTCTCCACGCCCCATCCACGCAACATTTCTCCGATCCGTTCTCCTCCCTCTCTCCGCGTATCATCGTCGCACTGATTCAACACAGCCACATATTTTCTCCCTCCGACATCTTTCCGAAGCCCTTCCTCAGATGCCAGAATCTTCGCCATATCCTCACAGCTCAGCAGATGATCCTCATCCGCCTCCAACAGCCTTTCCGCCTCTTCCAGCCGAAAACAACATTCCTTTAACGGTTGCTCCAACGCCGAAAGTCCCAGAACTGCAATCACAACCTCTGTCTCCGGCAAAATGACCGGTTCGTGCGTGGCGGGTACTTTACAGGGCAGTCGTTTTGATCCGTCTGCTTCGATCAGGACGAGATCCGCAAGTGCCATCGCCTGTTTCATCCAGTCGGGATCCGGCATTTTTAGTTTCTGTGGCTGCTTCACTTCCACCTCTCCGATCACCGCCCAGTCTCCCGCGCCCCAGATACGTTCCAGATCTTCCGGTGTCCGTGCCAGTTTTTCCGGCTCCGGTCGGAAAATATGCGTGGTCGTCGTTACCAGTACCTTTTTCCCCTGCTTGGTTCCCCAGGCTGCCATAATTTCGATCAGCGAACTTTTCCCGCCTGCCCCTACAAAAGAAAAACAATGTCTATCTTTCGTAAGAGTCGAAAATAACAGATGCGACTCGACCTTTTCACTTTGTTTCTTCTCCAGATTATATTTATAAAATTTCTGTATCAATTCTTTTTCCATTTTTACCAACAGAACGACAGCTTTTCAAACTTTTCTTCCAGTTCACTCCTGCTGCCCTTCCCATTGTAATCAACCTCCAAAACCAGCTTTCCTTAAGTTTACCAAACTCCCCCAAAAAAGAAAAGCCACTATCCCCTACCGGAGATAATTTCTCATCACCCGCAGGGCGTTTTTCTCCAGACGGCTGACCTGTGCCTGGGAAATGCCGATCTCCTGTGCTACTTCCATCTGCGTCTTGCCCTCATAAAACCGCAGTTTCACAATATGACGTTCTCTGTCATTTAACCGGTTCATCGCATCTTGCAATGCCAGATTTTCCACCCAGTTTTCTTCTTTGTTTTTCTTATCACTCACCTGATCCATCACATACAGGGTATCTCCACCCTCGGTATACACCGGTTCGTACAGGCTCATCGGACTCTGGATCGCATCCAGGGCATAAACGATCTCCTCTTTTTCCATCCCGATTTCCGATGCAATCTCCATAATCGTCGGTTCTCGGAGATTGTTTTTCAGATAATTTTCCCGGGCATAGATGGCTTTGTAAGCCGTATCCCGCAGTGACCGGCTGACCCGGATCGTACTATTGTCCCGCAGGTATCTCCGGATCTCTCCAATAATCATAGGTACCGCATACGTAGAAAACTTCACCTGCAAAGTCGTATCAAAGTTATCAATCGCCTTCATCAGCCCGATGCAGCCGATCTGAAACAGATCATCCGCATTTTCATTGCTTCCGGAAAATCTCTTGATCACGCTTAACACCAGTCTGAGATTTCCTTTGATGTACAGTTCTCTTGCCTCTTTGTCCCCTTTTTTTATCTTTTCAAAGAGCAATTCTTTTTCCTCATTGGTCAGTACCGGAAGCCTGGATGTATTCACGCCGCAGATCTCTACCTTGTTCAATGCCATAATAAGAATCCTCCTAATTGTATTTGTTTTTACAACTAAAATGATTCTCAGCTGGCAAACTGTCTATTCATTTCCGACAAAAATAAAAAAAGTTTTACTCCTTGACAGTTCTTCTTATTTCCGTCTTTTCGAACCGTAACTTTTTGTGCTATACTGTTTTTATTATGTTTCAGAAAGATGAGGAAATCCACTATGACAGATAACAAAACTTCACATACGGACGAAGGTTTACAGGGTAACGAACAGATCGAGCAAGCAATCCTGGCACTGCAGCAGCACCCTTCCCAGGAAATGCTTGCCCACGCGCTCACCGTACTCCGCAGACGGATGCTTGCTCACGGACAGCTGATCGTTGCGTTGGAACCACCGGCTGGTGATAATCAGATGCGTCTCCAGGCACTTCAAACCGATGACGGTAAAAAATGGTGGACAGCCTTTACCAGTTTTGATGAAGAAATCAAAGGCGGTGGCAGCGTAATGTCCACTTTCCTCACCGATATTGAAAAACTGTTTACTTCTGCTCTTTCAGTAGAAGAAATAGACGGCGTGATCATCAATCCGTGGAACCGGACGCTAATGCTCGACAAAAATCTGATCCGGATCGTCCAGGGATGATCCACACACTTTTTCAGATGCATCATTCTCACGATACAGAATCCCAGGATCTGCAATTTCCTGAAAGATAACAAAGCCCCTGTCCGGACAATCTTGATCGTATTGTCCGGACAGGGGCTTTGTATTTACCTATGTAATTTATCTGTCACACACGCTTATGCTGTCAGCAGTTCCAGAACTGCGCCCATCAGTGCCGGGCTCAGGTTCATGGTTGCCAGTGTTCCGATGCCGTCTTTGCCCATCTTTTCCACAACTGCCTGAATAGCAGACTTCAGATTGTAAGGAATCTGAGCTTTATCAAGCATTGCATAGCAGCGTCCGGCCAGATCGTTTTCTGCCAGAGATATACCGTCTGCAAATGTGATCACGATTTCTTTTCCTACTGCTGTTTCCGGTACTTCTACGGTCAGTGCTGCAATTGCTTTGTCATAGGAAACTTTTACAGCTACTTCTTCACCGTCTGCGGTCACTTTGCAGCATGCTTTTTCTACGCCCATGAATACTACCTTCCAGCTTCTGCTTTCCGGAATCACAGATACATTGCCCAGTGCTTTGCCGATGGTGAAAGTATCTTCTTCTCCGCCGGTAAATGTCAGCTGTGTAGCTACCCAGTTTTCTTCTTTATCTACAGGGGTATCTCCCTGGTCTTCCCACAGAGTGAAGGTTCCGTCTTCTGCCGGGAATACACGAACTTCCATAGCTTTCGGGTTATCGGTGCTGCTGTCATAATCAGCCATATCTTTCATCGGAACGATAGCTCCTGCTTTCATCAGAACAGGCATATCTTCTACACCTCTCCACAGATCGATCATACGGCCACCCTGGTATACCATGCCGGTGAAGAAATCAACCCACATTCCTTCCGGCAGCCAGGTTGTTGCTTTCGCTGCACGTACTTCCGGATCCTGTTTCTCTGTGATCGGGGACACCAGCAGTTCAGAACCAAAATAATATTCATTCGGTACCTGATAAGCTTCTTCACGATCCGGCTCCAGATAATACATTGGCTGGATCAGCGGCTGATCATCGTAATTTGCTCTGCGGTTCATGGTGTACAGATATGGAACCATTCCATGACGCAGACGCAGGTAATCTTCCATAACACCCTGTGTGATCTTGTCAAATTTCCATGGTTCTTTTCCGTTGAACGGATTATCGGTGCTGTGCAGACGGTTAATCGGAGAGAATACTCCGTATTCTACCCATCTTGCCATCAGTTCATCGTCACGGATACCCATCATATGGCCACCGATATCATGGCTCCACCATCCATATCCAACGTTGCTTGCTGTATTGGTAAAATATGGCTGGAACTGTAAGCTTTCCCATGAGATTACACTGTCACCTGAAAATCCTACCGGATATCTGTGACTTCCCACACCTGCATATCTGGAGAAAGTCAGCGGACGATTACCCTTCCAGCTGCTGTCCAGATAATGATAATGGTTCAGCATCCACAGCGGATCCAGTCCCGGCACTTTGGTAACAGTTCCCTGCTGCCAGTCAAGCCACCAGAAATCCACGCCTTCTTCTTCCAGCGGATGATGCAGATCTTTCAGGTACACTTCCATGAAATGTGGATCTGCAGGATCAAACTGTACTGCAATCTCACTTTCAGGATCGATTCCCATCTTTTCTGCCACGCGCGGATACAGTTCCTCATATGCACGGATTCCGTCAGCCGGATGCACATTCAGTGTAATCTTCATATTGTGCTCATGCAGCCAGGACATAAATCCTTTTGGATCCGGGAAGAAGTTTTTGTTCCAGGTATATCCTGTCCAGCCACTTCCGTACTTTGGATCTACATCGTCAACGATATGCCAGTCCATATCAACAACAGCTACAGAGAACGGCAGTTTTTCGTCTTCAAAGCGTTCTACCAGTTCTTTATATTCCTCCTCCGTGTAACGATGATAACGGCTCCACCAGTTACCAAATGCATATCTTGGCAGCAGCGGCTGTTTTCCACACAGATAATAGAAATCTTTCAGACTTTCCAGATAACGATGTCCATATCCGAAGAAATACAGATCCTCGCCATCTCCCTGTCTCGGACTTACCCATCCGTCTTCTGTCAGTGCCATCGAATGACTGTCATCCACAACAGCAAAGCCTTTTCTTGAGATGATACCATGCTCCATTTTGACTTTACCGCTGTATTTTTCGTTCATCGGTGTGTCACCCTTCAAGTAGGCATCATCACTCAGTTTCATAGCACCGTCGCATCCGTCCAGTGTACGGGCTGTTCCAAGAAGATCACTCGGTTCGTCTCCGTAATTCCAGTTTCTTCCCCAGCCGCCACCGCCACCTATGACTTTGATAGACAGACCGTTTGCTGCAAATGGTTTTCTGTTGTAATGAATCTCCAGAGAATCTGTATAAATAACCAGCTCCTCTTCATCCTCAACGACCTTGAATTCCGGTACCGGGAAATCACGGTTCAGTACGGACTGTGTTGCACGGTCCTCGAATACACCTTCGCTGTTGTATTCCAGACGTACCAGTGCAGATGTCAGCATCGTGATTCGATAGCAGTCGCCCTGAATGATCGCTTCTTTTTTGCTCACCGGATGTGATTCCAGTTTGTATCCTTCCATTCCCATTTTGTAAAAAACCTCCTTTTACTTATATTGTTCATTTTTTATTACAAACCGCCTGATCAGACCGTCACCCAACAATCTGATCCAGCGTTTCTGTACATGTATAATTTTTATACATCATCTCTCGTGATATTCTGCAGCCATTTGTAACTCTTGTAATGTTTGTATACAAACGGCATCTTGACGAACTCGTCCAGACAAAGCAGGAAATATACCCACATTGGCGGCAGCTTCAACACGAAAGCGCTGATAAAGCCAAGTGGTACCGAAAATATCCACATGTCTATTGTATCACAAATAAATCCAAAACGCGAGTCCCCACCGGAACGAAATACACCACAAATTACGGTTGTATTCATCGCCTGACCGATAATATAGTACGCGTTAATAAAGATCATGACCGTCAGATAACCTGTTGCGGTAGGTGTCAGATCCACCATACGCATCATCAGCGGCTTGAACAATAAAATAACAACGCCTCCAAGCACCGAACTTGCAAATGATAGCCGGATCCAATTCGGATCAGCCCCGAATCATTCGTAAAGATCTTCATCAACAATCCCGGGAATCCACAGGCTCCCAATGCGAAAACTGCTGATATTCCGCATGAAAACCGTAGTGCGATACTCATAATTTTTTCAATCGTTGCCGGATCTTTCTTTCCCCAGTACTGCGCTGCCAGCATTGTCGATCCCGAAGAGATTCCGGCATACACCAGCTACAGAACGAACATCACCTGGTTGGCAAGAGACACCGCTGATAAAGCATCCTGTCCCACATAGCCTACCATAACGACATCCGCAGAGCTAACCGCTGTACTGATCAGCTTCTGTACCGCGATCGGCAGGACCAGAGCAAACAGGGAACGTTAAAATCTGTTTTGCTTTGTTTGTGTCTTTTCCATAAAAAGTCCCCCAATTTCTATGGTTTTACTGTACTGATTGTACTATAGAAATCGGGGGGAATTCCTCTATTAAAATGACAAAAAAGTGTACTATTTTGACTTTTTAACTATATGTTTTATGTTAACGAAGAAGTGATCTTCTCAGCCAGCGCTTCCAGGGATGCTTCCTGTGCTTCTTTTACCGCGGAACGGATCGTAACACCTTCCTCCAGAAGTTCGATATTTTTCATACCGGCAAAGATTTCGCGCATCTGTTTTCCGGCAACCGGTGCCCAGGTTCCGTTTTCCATGATGGCTACGGTACGGTTCTGCAGGCTGTGTGCTTTCAGTTCCGACAAGACCGTTTCCATTTTGGTAAAGATACCGCCGTTATAACTCGGTGCTGCAAATACGAGATGGCTGCAACGGAAAGATTCGGATACGATCACGGAAGGATCGGTCACAGATACATCGTACATCGCGATGTTCTTTACCCCTTTGTCTGCCAGTTTGGATGCCAGGATCTCTGCTGCATTTTCCGTATTGCCATAGATGGATGCATAGGCGATCATCACTGCCTGATCTTCCGGTTTGTAGCTGCTCCAGGTGTCGTATTTTTCAATAAACCATCCAAGATTTTCTCTCCAGATCGGTCCGTGGAGCGGGCAGATCATTTTGATTTCCAGTGTTGCTGCCTTTTTCAGAAGGTTCTGCACCTGTACACCGTATTTTCCGACGATATTGATAAAATATCTTCTGGCGTCATCCAGCCAGTCTCTCTCGAAGTTCACTTCGTCTGCGAACAGATTTCCGTTGATCGCTCCGAAGGTTCCGAAACCATCCGCGGAAAACAGGATCTTGTCTACGGTATCATAAGAAACCATTGCTTCCGGCCAGTGTACCATCGGTGCCATCACAAAGGCAAAGGTATGTTTTCCGGTACATAAGGTATCCATTTCTTTTACGATCACGGTACGGTCTTCCACCGGAAAATCAAAGAACTGTTTTAACATCGGAACCGTCTTTGCGTTGCATACCAGTTTCACATCCGGATATCTTCTTACCACATCTCCGATGATCGCACAGTGATCCGGCTCCATATGGTTGACGATCAGATAATCCAGTGTTCTTCCGTCCAGAACATATTCCAGGTTTTCAAAAAACAGTCCGCTGATAGATGCGTCTACGGTGTCTAACAGAACCGTTTTTTCATCCAGCAGAACATATGAGTTATAGGAAACTCCTCTTGGAATCGGGTATACATTTTCAAATAATGCCAGTCTGCGGTCGCTTCCGCCGATCCAGTATAAGTCATCCGTTACTTTTTTCACACAATGCATGTCGTAACTCCTCACTTTCACTTTTGTTTTTCGTAACTGTTCAGTATCTTCACAGTTACGTATTTTCTCCATTATACTGTTTTCTGATATCTCTTTCAAGCAATCCGCAAAAATTTCACGTTTTATTCATAGCGGACAATCTCTTTTTTCAGCCGCACCATGATCCGTTTTTCCAGTCTCGAGATATACGACTGGGAGATTCCGAGAAGATCTGCCACTTCTTTTTGCGTCTTCTCTCTTCCATCTGGCTGATTCAGACCAAAACGTAGGCAGATGATCATCTTTTCTCTGGCATTTAACTTATTGATGGCTTTCACCAGAAGTTTACACTCCACCTCATGTTCCAGATCCCGGTAGATCACATCTTCCTCCGTTCCCAGGATATCGGAAAGCAGCAGTTCATTGCCATCCCAGTCCACATTCAGCGGTTCGTCGATCGATACTTCCATGCGGGTCCGGCTGTTTCGTCTCAGATACATCAGAATTTCGTTTTCGATACAGCGGGATGCATACGTCGCAAGTTTAATCTTCTTTTCCGGATTGAAGGTATTGATTGCCTTGATCAGTCCGATGGTTCCGATCGAGATCAGATCTTCCATTCCCACACCGGTGTTATCAAACTTCTGTGCGATATAGACGACAAGGCGCAGATTGTGTTCAATCAGACTTGCCCTCGCCTGCTGGCTGTCTTCTTTTGTCAGACTCTCTATCACTGCGGATTCCTGCTGGGGAGATAACGGATTTGGCAGGATATCTGCTCCGCCGATATAATAGATTTCTCCCGGCTTTCTCCACATCACACGGGAAAAACCCGGTAACATACGCATACGAAAATGACTGGGTAATGCTGCCTGCATCATAGAATTTCCTCCTAACTGTCTATCAGATTTGGATGTAAAATCATCTGACAGTCCCCGAAATAAGAACTGTCCTCTCCTGAAAAAGCGACCACCGGATGGCGGATCACTTTCTGTACTTCCTCATTCTCCAGGTACATGGCATCCAATGTGACAGCGACCAGTAACCCGGATGAACAGCCAAGGCTGGAAAAGACCAGAAAATGCGGATGCAGTCTCTGAAAGGACACATCCTGTCCGCTTTCTGCCTTTCCCATCTGAAATTCTCGTAATTTTTCCATCGTATCTGCGTCGCAGAGCTTTTCGAGCGTTTCTTTTCGGATGATGCTCACCGGTCTTTGCAGTACCGAATCATACAGGCCGTTGCCCGTATCAAAAAATGCATCCACTTCTGTCCTGTGCTCTTCCATCTGCAATTTCACCCGACAGTGGATCTTTCCCTTTTTTCTCCACCGCGTATACAGGGAAAATACAGCAGCATACGCAAGGTAACAGACGGTTCCCGCGAGCAGCACTTCCGACATTCTGTCCAGTCCAAGGAAGCGCTTCAGGACTTCCATCATGCCTCCCATGAGAAATCCTGCTATGTACAGCCCCGCGACTCCTCCGCAGAGTCCTTTTATCGTCCGCAGTCCGCATCCGAACCTTACCATGATCGTGTTGATTGCCACATATGCCAGTATCGTATTCACCGGAAGGCTGACAGGTAAGAGGATCAGCAGACAGTATCCAAACGCTCCGAAAGCCGCCCCTCCAAGAGAAGCAAATACTCCCGCCTTTCCTCTGCACAGTTTTTTTACCAGTCTCAGTAAGAGAAAATCCATCACCAGATTCGTAACAAACAGTACGTCCGGATAGATCGTATAAGACAAAAAGCACCCCCTGTCCCACCTGGAATACTTACTGGAAAACAAGTATTATTATATGGAACCGGGAGTGCTTATTTTGTCAAAAACGAGGTGTCGAACGACAGTTTCGCTCGACACCCCATTCCTGGTTTTTCGCTTTTTCGAAATTATTATACATATTCTTTCCGGATCAGCGGTATATTTTCTTGTTTTTTATTATTATTTGTAGAGAATTACTCTTGTTTCATATGGCTGCAGAGCACCTGCTACATGGTTTTTGTAGTTTGTGATCAGCTCTTCGCCTTCTTTTCCCTCAAACAGATCGCACGGTACTTCTTTGTTTGTGAAGTTACAAGCTACCACCAGTTTCTCATCGCCCAGTGTTCTCTCGTATGCATAGATATCATCGTTGTCTTCCAGCAGTCCGTGGAATACACCTTCTACGATGATCTCATTCTCATGACGCAGCCGGATCAGTTTCTGATAGTAGTAGAATACACTGTCCTTATCTTCCAGGGCAGCTTTTGCGTTGATCTGTGTATAGTTTTTATTCACACTGATCCATGGCGTTCCTGTGGTAAATCCGGCATTTGCGCTGTCATCCCACTGCATCGGAGTTCTCGCATTGTCACGGCTGACCATCTTCAGACAGTTCAGCATCTCTTCTTCTGTCATCAGACCGCTCTCGGTATACTCTTTGTATGCGTTGATGGCTTCGATATCTTTGTAATCATCGATGGATTTGAAATATGCATTGGTCATACCGATTTCTTCACCCTGATAGATATACGGAGAACCTTTCAGCATATGCAGACAGGTTGCGATCATTTTTGCGGATACCTCGCGGTACATCGGGCTGTCATCACCGAATCTGGATACCGCACGCGGCTGATCGTGGTTGTCCCAGTACAGACTGTTCCATGCTTTTCCTTCCAGGTCATTCTGCCATTTGTTCATGACCGCACGGACTTTTTTCATTTCCGGTTTCTTAGTGGTCCATTTGCCGTATTTTCCATCTGTTGTTCCCATGTGTTCGAACTGGAATACCATGTTCAGTTCGCTTCCATCCAGATTTGCATATTTCTTTGCTTCCTCTGTGGTAACACCTGGTGTTTCACCAACGGTGATCAGATCGAATTTGGAAAGTACACGCTGGTTCATTTCCTGCAGATATTCGTGTACATGAGGTCCGTTGCATACATATGGTGACATATCGCCGTGCAGTCCATCACGGATTTCTCCGTCCGGATATGCAGGATCTTTGGAGATCATGCTGATAACGTCCATACGGAAACCATCTACACCTTTTTCACACCACCAGGTCATCATATTAAACACTTCATCACGTACTACCGGGTTCTCCCAGTTCAGATCCGGCTGTTTTTTGGAGAAGCAATGCAGATAATACATTCCTGTTTCTTCGTCAAATTCCCAGACAGAACCTCCGAAGCATGCGCCCCAGTTATTTGGCTCTTTGCCGTCTTTCGGATCTTTCCAGATATAGTAATCACGATACGGATTGTCTTTTGATTTTTTGCTTTCCAGGAACCATCTGTGTTCATCGGAGCTGTGGTTTACTACCAGGTCCATCACCAGTTTGATGCCTCGTTTGTGCATCTCAGCGATCATCCGGTCAAAGTCTTCCATTGTTCCGAAATCGGTCATGATATCCTGATAATCGGAGATATCATATCCATTGTCATCGTTCGGGGATTTATAGATTGGTGACAGCCAGATCACATCAACTCCCAGTTCTTTCAGATAATCCAGATGTTCGGTAATACCATTCAGATCACCGATACCGTCTCCGTTGCTGTCTGCGAAACTTCTTGGATAAATCTGGTAAATAACACTACTTTTCCACCATGCTTTGCTCATATGTTTGTCCTCTTTTCTTTCTTCCGAAAATTTTCTGTATTTTCAGACTCGTTTTCATATATATTCAGGATACTATATTTCATTTCTTATTTCTTGTAATATATTGCTATTTTTTTATACTATATTCACTTTCTGTTGTCCTGTTTTTGACACCTATGTAATATCTTTCTGTATATTTCTCCCTTTTTTCATAAGAAATACACAAAGCAGAATAATCGTTACTGTGATCCACGCGGTGACTCTTTCTTTTTTGAAAGTCCTGTGATATCTTTAGATTATAAACATAACATTTTCAGATAATACTCAAATATATTTTAATTAAAGGACTGTATTTACATGAATAGCTTATCTTATCACGAAAGTCACTCTCATGGTCCTCTCGGTCTTCCGTTTCAGGCATTCTCTCAGGAAGATCCTTACGGGCAATACTTTGTGCCATATCACTGGCATGAAGAAGTGGAATTTTTATATGTCACAAAAGGAAGTCTGGTGCTGCGTACCCAGAACCGTACCCGGCTGCTTCAGGAAGGGCATATCTATTTTATTAATCCCGGCACACTGCACGGACTGTTTGGAAACAGTCCGTTTTCCCACCATTATGCTCTGGTTTTCCGGCTGGATATGCTGAATTTTCTCCAGGCAGATTCCTGCCAGACCTCTTATCTGGTACCTCTTTGCACCGGAAAATATCTGTTTCCCGATGGCGAGGATCTCCCTTCGGAGCTCACTGATCCGATTGGTTCACTGATCAAAAAGGCAGCCGACGAGTACCGAAACTGCGATACCTCGCTGACTGCTGCTCTCTCGATCAAGATCACACTGTTACAGATTCTGGAACTGCTGTTTGCCAGCCAGTCCTTTATCCCCGGTACCCAGACAGGAGAGCCTTCCGGCGATGGGAATCCGTTAAAAGCTGTATTTTCTTATATTGAATCTCACTACGGAGAAAAAATATCTCTGGAAGACCTTGCCGGCACAATTCATATGAACCGGAATTATTTCTGCCGTTTCTTTAAAGAAAAGGTAGGAAAAACACCATTTTCCTACCTGAATGAATACCGGGTCAACCAGGCGGCCTCCCAGCTGCTCTCCACCCGGCTTCCCATCACTGAGATTGCATTAAACGCCGGTTTCGAAAATATGAGTTATTTTATCCGTCAGTTCAGGCGTTGCAAAGGCTGTACCCCTTCCGCCTACCGGAATACCGAAGACCCCAAGTCTCTGCCGATTCCGTTCTGACATTCTGTACTTGTTTTCCGTCAGGCAGCCACCTGTTTTTTTGTGCGGGTTACCCACTGGAACACAAGCACAAATAACACGCCTTTCACAATGGAAGTCAATGACAGTGCCCACCAGATACCGTTCAGTCCCAGGGAAGTGTTGCCAAGGATCATCGCCAGCGGAATCCGTGCACCTGTAAATATAATACTGATCACACTGCAGAGATTGGTCTTTCCCAGTCCGGAAAGTGCTCCCACCGTCGTTGTCTCGATACATAAAAATGCTTCGCTGAATCCGACGATGATCAGGTAATCGATCGCTGTCACTATCGCTTTCGGCTCATGGAAGAAAATATTTGCAATCGGACGGGGCACACACACAAACATCACCGTAATGAACAGCCCCCAGATACCAACCGTCCACTGAGACGCCCGATATCCTTTCTTTACACGTCCCATCTCTCCTGCGCCATAGTTCTGTGCTATAAATGCGTTTAACGCGGTGGCAAAGCCATCTGCTGTGTTCCAGGAAACCGATTCGATCTGTCCGCCCACGCGCTGCGTGGCGATGGCTTCCGCTCCAAATGCTGATACCATGCGGGTGAGCACCATCGAAATCACACAGTATGCCATTCCCTGCAGTGCCGTAGGAATTCCTATTTTACAGATCCCACTCAGATATTCTGCAGGGATTTTTGCGAATAACGAAATGCCTTTTAATACATTTTCTTTCTTCTGTTTCATAATTCCGAGAATCATGATACTCATAACGATAAACTGCGCCGTTACCGTTGCGATCGCTCCTCCTGCCGCACCCAGTTTCGGAAGTGGTCCCGGTCCGAGGATCAGGATCGGATCCAGAACCATATTGGTCGCCAGACCGATCAGGTTCGCATAAAACGGCGTTTTCGAATCTCCCTGTGCCGTATAGATACCGGTCAGTGTCACCGACAGAAATGAAAAGACGATCAGTCCGCAGGCAATCTTTGTGTAGGCAAATGCCGCCGCATACGCTTCCGGATCCTCCAATTTAAAAAATCCGATCATCTGCTTTGTAAAAATCAGCGCAATGATCGCATACAGAATTCCCATAATAGCTGCCAGCTGAACCGCAGCCTGTGCATACCCATGAGCCTTTTTCTTATCTCCTCTTCCGACGCACTGTGCTACCTGTACCTGTCCGCCCATCCTTGCCATGGACGCAAATCCCTGCGACAGCCAGATAAACATGCCTCCAACGCCGATACCCGCCACTGCCTTTGAACCGAGCAGTCCGATCCACGCCATATCGGTAATGTTATATAAAGTCCCCAGAAAGGAAGACGCCATGATCGGTATCGCCAGTTTGGTCAGCGTCTTCAGAATAGGACCCTTCGTCAAATTCCCTTCCATGTAATATAATTCTCCTTACATCATATTTTTCTTTTAGGCGTTTGCGAAACGCCAAAAGCCGCATAAACACGGCATTTTTTCTTGTTAAAAATAAAATATCTCCTCAAGGTTTATGGTAAAATAGAATTGCCTAGAAACTAAT
>ERZ838483.42-NODE-42-length-141866-cov-5.299434_pt1 | contig 141866 bp, 141 predicted proteins | sample MGYA00519939_ERZ838483 | MGnify/ENA primary metagenome ERZ838483 (study PRJEB31850, sample SAMEA3708836) | human gut metagenome | biome: human gut; feature: human-associated habitat; material: faeces | place: China | collected 2014 ...
TCTACAAATCGGACGCTACCAAGTTCCTTGTTACCGAGAACGGACTGCTGCCGCCCTTTGTGACGGTACACGGATTGGGCGAGGCTGCGGCCATCGACACCGTGGAGAAGCGGAAGGGGAAGGAGTTCATCTCTATTGAGGAGTTTTCCATGTGCTGCAACAAGCTGTCCAAGACCCACATTGAGCAACTGAAAGCGCTGGGGGCGTTTGCCGGTATGGCGGACACCAGCCAGATCACCCTGTTCTGACTGCCAACGGACAGAAAACAGGAAAAACGGCCGCATCAGCGGCCGTTTTTGCTATCTTCCGGATTTACCTGGGGGATTCAGGCGCTGATCCGGGATTCCTCGTTCTTGATTTCCCAGTGGATCAGGAAGGTCAGCGCCCCCCGGAGGAGGATGATGGCACCCAACGTAATCAGTTCCTGAGGCTCCCGGACGATGGCCGTGCGGAGAACCTCGCCGCCCAGTTTGAATTCCAGTGCCAGAGCAATGCCCTGCGCCAGAATCAGGCGGACATGGGGGTCTTTCCGGAAACAGCCCACAATGCTCCGCACTGCGGCCGCCAGCAGTACGGCCACGCCTACGCACTCCAGAAACAGAACACCGAATTGCACAAGAAACTGAAATCCCTCTTCCAGAACTGCAAGTAATGTCATTATGTGCCCTCCTCAAACGTTTGCGTTAAGGATATCATAGCAGTATTTGAGGAAATTACAAGAGCAATATCAGCGGTTATCGAAAAAAACAGGCCACCCGGAGATCCGGGCGGCCTGAATTGCGTGAAAGAGATGGATCAGGTATCCAGCTTGGCATTGCAGCGAGTCAAAAAGCGCTCATTGCTGATAATGGCACGGGTGTGGGTGCCCTTGCCGATGGGACCCTTCTCGTCCCACGCCTTCACAGCGAAGTCAATCATCTTGCCGTTTTCGGAAACGGCGGTGATCTCAGCCTCCGCCCAGACCTTCATACCCACGGGGGTAGGAGCGTCATGGGAGACATTCAGATGGGTGCCCACGCTGCCCTTGCCCTCCTCCAGATACTGCTGGAGGACGCCGGCTGCGGCGTTTTCCATCATAGCCGTCATAAAAGGGGTGCCGAACACCGGCAGCAAGCCGGAACCGGCCATCTGTGCGGTGAGTTCCGGGGTGACCGTTTTTTCAACAGTCAATTTTGCGCCAATTTCAATCATACTCAGTTCCTTTCTGTCCCGCGCCGGCGGGACTGCGGTTTCTGTTAAATACCCAGCTCCGTCCAGAGATCGTTGTACAGCGTCAGCGTGTCGGCGGGGAGGTTGGTATACAGCTCGCAGCGGGCCAGCACGTCATCGGGAGCGGCCATGATCTCGTAGCGCTCCTCGTCCAAAGGCTCGCCGTAGGTCTCCTCGTAGTAAGCGGGATAACCCTCCAGTGCCTCCAGATTGGGGGAGGCATAGCCAATGTAGTCCATGTTGGCCAGGCTGGATTCCGTGGAGGCGATGAAGTTGATCCACGCCTCGGCTTCCTCCTTGTGCTGAGCGGTTTTCAGAACGCACATGGCGTCCACGAACCAGTTGCTGCCCTCCTTGGGCACCACGAACTTCAGATCGGGGTTGTTGTCCAGCATGGTCAGGTAGTCACCGGCGTAGTACATGGCGATGGCGGCGTTGCTGCCCTCCATCTTGCCGAAGACCTCGTCCATCACAAAGGACTGGTACACGCCCTTGCTCTTGGCGTCCGCCAGCAGCTCGTAGGCTTCCCGGATCTGGGACTCGTCGGTGGTGTTGATGTCATAGCCCAGATCCAGCAGGGCGGCGGCCAGGGCATCGCGGGAGTTGCGGATCATCAGGACGTTACCGGCGTACTTCTCGTCGAACATGGCGTCCCAGCTGTCGATGTCGCCGTCCACCATGGTGGAATTGTAGATGATGCCCAGGGTACCCCAGGTGTAGGGAACGGTGTACTTGTTTTCAGGATCGAAGCTCAGGCTCTTGTACTGCTCGCCGATCTTGGCATAGTTGGGGATGTTGTCGTAGTTCAGCTCTGCCAGCATACCCTCGTCAATGAGACGGGCGATCATATAGTCAGAAGGGACGATGACGTCATAGTCACCAGCGCCGGTTTTCAGCAGAGAGTACAGGGCTTCATTGCTCTCGGCGGTCTGGTAGTTGACCTTGATGCCGGTCTCGTCCTCGAATTTGTAGATCAAGTCCTCGTCAATGTATTCACCCCAGCTGCAAACATTCACAACACGCTTGCCGCTGCCGTTACTGTCGCCGGAATTGGAATCAGAGCCACTCGTGTTGGCGCTGCCGCCGCATCCGGTGAGAAACAGGCTTGCCGCCATGGTCATGGCACAAGTCAAGGCTAATGCTTTTTTCAATTGATCATTCCTCCAGTGTTTTTTTGATTTTTCTATTTCAGGCTTACGCCATGAAAACGTTTATGCTTTCCGCAGTTCCGCGGCCTGCTTGCGCTCCTGCCGGGCCTCCCGGATGTTGATAACCGCCAGCAACACCAGCACCGTCACAAACAGCAGGGTGGAGATGGCGTTGATCTCCGGGGTCACCTTCTTCTTGGTCATGCCGTAGATGGTCATGGCCAGAGTGGAGGAGCCGGAACCGGCGGTAAAGTAGCTGATGACAAAATCATCGATGCTCATGGTGAAGGCCGTCAGTGCGCCGGAGACGATGCCGGGCTTGATCTCCGGGATGATGACCTTCCAGAAGGCCTGCATCCAGGTGCAGCCCAAATCCATGGCAGCGTCCACCAGATTGCGGTCCATCTGCCGCAGCTTGGGGCTGACGGAAAGGATCACATAGGGGATGTTGAAAGTGATGTGGGCAATCAGCAGCGTTCCGAAGCCCATGGAAAGGTGAGTGGGCAGCTGGAAAATGCCCAGGGTGTTGAACCACACGGAAAAATGCCCCCAGCCGTTGAAAAACGCCACAAACAGCAGACACATGGAAACGCCGGTGACAATATCCGCATTCATCATGGGAATGTTGTTGACGGTCATCAGCGGATCCCGGACTTTGCGGCGCATGGCATAGAAGCCGATGGCGGCAAAAGTACCGGCGATGGTGGCGATCACCGTTGCCAGCAGGGACACCAGCAGGGTGGTGTAGACGCTCTGCATGATGAGCCGGTTGCGGAAGAGCTTGGCATACCAGTCCAGAGAGAAGCCCTTCCAGACCATGTTGCTGTTGCCTGCGTTGAAGGAAAAGACGATTAGCAGGACGATGGGGGCGTAGAGAAACACGAACACCAGCACCATAAACAGGCGGTTGAGAAAAGAATTGTTCTTTTTCACATCATCACCGCCTGTTCTTCGCCCTCGCCGAAGCGGTTCATGACCACCATGCAGATGACCACGATCACCATCATTACAAGGGAGATGGCCGCGCCCAGATAGGGATTGTACGCGCCGCCCATGTACTGCTGTTCGATCAGATCGCCAAGCAGCATCTCCGTGCCGCCGCCCAGCATTTTGCTGATGGCGAAGGTGGAAACGGAGGGGACAAACACCATAGTGATACCGGAGAGGACGCCGGGCAGGGAAAGGGGCAGGATCACCCGCCGGAACACCTGAAAGGAGTTGGCCCCCAGATCCCGCGCTGCTTCAATGAGGCTGCGGTCCAGCTTGATAATGACGGAGTAGATGGGCAGAATCATGAAAGGCAGGTAGTTATACACCATGCCCAGCACCACAGCTCCCTGGGTGTTGATCATGCGGAAGAAGCTGATATCCGTACCGAAAACGCTGTTGTAGAGGGCAATCAGACCGATTTTTCGGAACAACTGGTTCAGGAGACCATTGTTTTCCAGAATGGCCATCCAGGAATAGGTTCGCAGCAGGAAATTCATCCACATGGGCAGCATGATGAGCACCATGGCCAGCCGCTGAAACCGGGGGCCTTCCTTGCTCATCACGTAGGAGACAGGATAGCCGATGAGCAGGCAGATGGCCGTGGCGATCAGCGCCAGCTTGAAAGAGCGGGTGAATACCACGGTGTAGGTACCCATTTTTGCAAAGTTTGCAAGAGTCGCACCGCCGTCGGCGGTGGAAAAGGCGTAGATCACCACCATGATGATGGGAGCGACCACAAACAGCGCCATCCAGATCACATAGGGGATGGCAAAACGGGAAAGCCGGTTATTCTTCATCCCCGCTCTCCTCCTTATCCGACGCAAGGCTTGCGTCGTCCAGCTCATCGTACTCCTCGGAGAAGGAGGAATAGTCGCCGAACATACCGGAGTAGGCACTCTTTTTCATGACGTGGATACCGTCGGGATCAATTTTGATGCCGATGCGGGAGCCTTCGGGGCAGTGATCCGTGGTCTGAATCAACCACTTGAAGCCTTTGAAATCCACGATGATGTCGTACTGCATTCCCTTGAAGGTGACGGAGGTGACGGTGCCGGTGAGCTGTCCCTGCTCCACGGGAACGATGTCGATATCCTCCGGGCGGATAACCACGTCTACCGCCTCGTTGGGGGCGAAGCCGCTGTCCAGACAGGGGAAGCGCTTGCCGTACATCTGCACTACGTTGTCCTCAGGCATGGTGCCGTCGATGATGTTGGATTCGCCGATGAAGTCCGCCACAAAGGCATTTTTCGGCTCGTTGTAAATATCTTCCGGGGTGCCGATCTGCTGGATGGAGCCTTTGTCCATCACCACAATGGTGTCAGACATGGTGAGGGCTTCCTCCTGATCGTGAGTCACATATATAAACGTAATGCCCACCTGCTGCTGGATACGCTTGAGTTCAATCTGCATATCTTTTCGCAGCTTCAGATCCAGAGCGGCCAGAGGCTCGTCCAGAAGCAGCACCTTGGGGCGGTTCACCAGAGCGCGGGCAATGGCTACCCGCTGCTGCTGACCGCCGGAAAGGGCATCGGGACGGCGATGCTCAAAGCCTTTCAGACTGACCGTTTCCAGCATCTCCATGACCCGCTGCTTGATTTCGGCTTCCGGCAGTTTCTGCATCCGCAGGCCGAAGGCAATATTTTCAAAGACATTGAGATGCGGGAACAGGGCATACTTCTGAAAGACCGTGTTGATCTGCCGCTGATAGGGCGGAACGTCATTAATCCTCACACCGTCGAACAGGATGTCTCCCGACGTAGGCGTCGCGAAACCTCCAATGATCCGCAACGTGGTGGTTTTACCGCACCCGCTGGGTCCGAGCAGCGTGAGGAACTCCTTGTCATTGATGTATAGATTGATGTGATCGAGAACCAGCTCGTCGTCGAATGCCATGCAGAGATCCCGCAGGCGAATCAACTCTTTGGACATGTATCCTCCCCCATTTCTATTGGCTGTTCTGCCTTATTCTGAGCAGGACATCCACAAAAATACCGCCTCTTCTCTCTGTTAAGGGGGGACCCTGTTTCTTTGAAATTCGGCAATTCAGAATCATAGACGAAAACCCTTGAAATGTCAAGAAAAATGCCCAATTTTGTCGGGCGTTTTTCATAAGTTTTAAATAGAGAGCGTCTGTGGAAAATATTTCTCCCGGAACGGGACAGTTTCCACAGTAAATTCCTGCCCGTTCAGATAGCTCAGCAGCCCGGCATCCGTCTGAAAATCAAAGCGGAGCTTATAGGAGTAAAGGGCCTGCCGGGTTTCGTGATAGCGGCGGTTCACGTCGCCCCTGCCGTACTTGCCGTCTCCCAGCAGGGGGCAGCCGATCTCCGCCATGGAGACGCGGATCTGATGGGTGCGGCCTGTCAGCAGACGGCACTCCACCAGAGACAGCCCGCCCTGGCTTTCCAGCGTCCTGTAAAGCGTGACGGCGGTTTTTCCGCCGGGAACCGGCTTATGGAAAAAGCGGACTTCCTTTTTCTTTTCGTCCTTCAGCAAAAAGCCCTCAATCCGCCCCTCCGGCCGCTTAGGACGGCCCACGGTGATGCAGAGATAGAACTTTTCCAGCTCATGAGCCCGGATCTTCTCATTGATGATCCGCAGCGCCTCGGCGTTTTTGGCGGCAATAACAATGCCGCCGGTGTTGCGGTCAATACGGTTGCACAGAGCCGGGGCAAAGGCGTTTTCCCACTTGGGATTCCATTCCCGCTTCTGGTAAAGATATGCCTGAATGTGGTTGATGAGGGTATTGACTTTTTCCGTTTCGTCCGCATGGACGGACATACCGGGACGCTTGTCCACCAGCAGCAGATTTTCGTCCTCATAAACAATGTTCAGCTGGGGCTTGAACACGGTGAGAAAGAGATTTTCTTCATTGGGCTTGTCAAAGAACTCATCGTTGATGTATAATTGAAGAATATCGCCGGTCTCCAGCCGCACATCCCGTTTGGATCCTTTTCCGTTGACTTTGATCCGCTTCAGGCGGATGTACTTTTGCAGCAGGGCAGGGGGGAGGAGAGGGAGATTCTTGGCTACAAACCGATCCAGCCGCTGTCCGGCGTCGTTTTTTCCAATGGTAAATTCACGCATGGTATCATCCGTTTCTTTCGTTGTTTGGTCTCATCATACCTGTTTTTCACCGGCTTGTAAAGCGTCGGAAAGGCGGAAATTGAAAAGCCTGTATCTGCACAGGCGCTGTTGGATTTTCCATTCCACTTAAAATTCCGCCATATTTTCGGCATTTTGAAAAAACTGGCGGAAAATCAAAAAAATTGTTTGACATTAGGAGAACAATCCCTTATAATACTAAACGTGTCATTGCGAGGTAGCTTATGCTCATTGACGTAAAACCTATTCTGCATACCCCCGGCGGAGAGCGGACATTTCAGTTTGAACTGGATCTGTCCGACATGGAATTCGCAGGGCGGTATCCCATCAGCCGGCCTGTCATTGTGGAGGGCGTGGTTCGGAACCGGGCGGAGCTTCTCAGTCTGGAGCTGACGGCATATACCACTCTGGATGCCGTGTGCGACCGCTGCGGCAAGAAGTTCACACAGGAGAAGGCTGTATCCTACAGCTGTATTCTGGCGGAGGAACTCCAGAACGAGGACAGCGATGAGATCGTTCTTCTGGAGGACGGTCAGGTGGATGCCGGTGAGTTGGCCCGCGAGGCGTTCATTCTCGAAATGGACACAAAAACTCTGTGTTCTGAAGATTGCAAGGGGCTTTGCCCCCGCTGTGGTGCCGACCTGAATCTGGGACCCTGTTCCTGCAAAAAGGAAGTAGATCCCCGTCTGGCGGTTCTTGCAAAGCTTTTGGAGAACAAATAAAGTATAAATAAGGCCGCCTGGCCTTTGTAGATCAAGGAGGTGTCACAATGGCAGTACCTAAGGGAAAAGTATCCAAAGCAAGACGTGATAAGAGACGCAGCTCCACTTGGAAGCTGGCGGTCCCCGGTCTCGTTGCATGCCCCAAATGCGGTGCTCTGCACCTGCCTCACAGAATGTGCCAGGAGTGCGGCAGCTACAATGGCCGTGAGGTCAAGGTTGTCAAGTCCGTGGCGGCGAAGTAAGAGACAAATGCTTGCTTTAGGAGGGAAGAGAATTCTTCCCTCCTTTCCTTTATGCGCGGAATCGGATCAATACGCCGTGAAAATCCCTGTTTTCCCTTGCTATCCATGGGAATTGCGGATATAATAAATGTAATTTGATTTCTTGAGCCGGGCATTTCCGGCCTGCCGCCGCACAGCGGCGTATCGGGGCGGCCTGCACCGGACAAAGCTGCCCAGAAAAGGAGTACCTTATGTCGAAACCTATCATCGCCATTGTGGGCCGTCCCAATGTGGGCAAGTCCATGCTGTTCAATAAGATCATCGGCCGGCGGCTGTCCATTGTGGAGGACACCCCCGGCGTCACGCGGGATCGTATTTACGGGGAGAGCGACTGGCGCGGCCGGAAGTTTACCCTCATCGATACCGGCGGCATTGAGCCGCGAACCGATAACCAGATTCTGGCCTTTATGCGCTCTCAGGCGCAGATCGCCATCGATAACGCTACGGTGATTGTGTTCCTGTGCGACATCAAAACCGGCATGACTGCCTCGGACCAGGAGGTAGCTTCCATGCTCCAGCGCTGCGGCAAGCCGGTGGTGCTGGCAGTCAACAAGGTAGATCAAGGGCAAAGCCCGGATATCTATGAATTCTACAATCTGGGGCTGGGCGACCCCATCGCGGTTTCCGCCATCCACGGCCACGGCACAGGCGACCTGTTGGACGCCTGCGTGCAGTATTTCCCGCCGGAGGACGAGGAGGAAGAGGAAGATGACGCCATCAAGGTGGCGGTCATCGGCAAGCCTAACGCCGGCAAGTCCTCTCTGGTGAACAAGATCTTAGGGGAGGAGCGGGTCATCGTGTCCAACGTGGCGGGCACCACCCGTGACGCCATCGATTCCCGTTTCACCAACAGTAAGGGCAGCTTCGTCTTTATCGATACCGCCGGTATGCGGAAGAAGTCCAAGGTGGAGGAGGACATTGAAAAGTACAGCGTCCTCCGGGCTACTATGGCCATTGACCGGGCGGACGTGTGCCTCATCATGATCGACGCCACCGAGGGCGTCACCGAGCAGGATACCAAGGTGGCCGGCATGGCCCACGAAGCCGGAAAGGCCAGCATCATCGTAGTAAACAAGTGGGATCTTGTGGACAAGGATGACAAGACCATGGCCCGGATGACGGAGGACATCCGCCGGGATCTGGCCTATATGACCTACGCGCCCATTCTGTTCATTTCCGCCAAGACCGGCCAGCGGGTGGACAAGCTGTTCGACATAATCGACTATGTATCCAATCAGGCTACCTTCCGGGTCACTACTGGTATGCTGAACACCGTTCTGGCAGATGCTCAGACCCGCGTTCAGCCGCCCACGGACAAGGGCCGCCGCCTGAAGATCTACTATATGACGCAGGTGGGTGTGAAACCGCCGCATTTCGTGGTATTCTGCAATGACCGGCGTCTGTTTCACTTTTCCTATCAGCGGTATCTGGAAAACTGCATCCGCTCCACCTTCGGTCTGGAGGGAACGCCTATCATCCTGTCCATCCGGGAGAAGGGCGACAAGGAGGAGTGAGATATGGGACCGCTGATCTATTTTCTTGTCAGTCATATGCAGTTTTGGGCCGCGGCGGTCATTGCCTACTTCTGCGGCTGCTTCAACGGGGCCGTCATTGTTTCCAAGTACATTCTGCGGGATGATGTGCGGAACCACGGCAGTGGCAACGCGGGGCTGACTAATTTCTTCCGCACTTTCGGCGGACCGTTGACTTTCGTGGTGATCCTATGCGATGTTTTGAAAGCAGTTGCCGCGATTAAGATTTCTGTATGGCTCGGCGGATATTTTGATCCCCGGATTATGCCGGATACACCTATGGAAAATCAGGCCTTGCTTCTGGTTCTCTTCAAATACTGGGGAGGCCTTTTCTGCCTGCTGGGCCACATGTTCCCTTGTATGTTCCACTTTAAGGGAGGCAAGGGCATCCTTTCCGGCGGCACCATTGCGATTATGATCGACTGGCGGGTAGCCGTGGTGGTCTGGGGTGGATTTCTGATTCTGACCCTTCTGACCCGCTATGTGTCTCTCGGCTCTCTCTGGGCCGGGGCCAGCTTCCCGTTTATCAGCTGGTTCTGCTATCCTGATCCCGTGATTGTTGTGCTGGCCTTTTTGCTGGGCGGGCTGGTGGTCTGGCAGCATCGGGCCAACATCGGGCGCCTGCTGGCAGGCAACGAAAATAAACTCAGCTTTCACAAAAAGAAAGCGTAGGAGGAGAACATGAAATCAGTTGTAGTCGGCAGCGGCGGCTGGGGAACAGCCCTGAGCATGGTACTCTGCGACAACGGGCATGATGTAACTCTGTGGTCTCACGATCCCGCCAAAGCCGCGCAAATGGCCGCGGTCCGCGAAAACTCCAAGCTGAAAGGCGTCCGGCTGCCGGACAGCCTGAAAATCAGCGGTGATCTGGACTGCCTGAAGGGCGCGGAGCTGGTGATCTCCGCCACGCCGTCCTTCGCAGTGCGGGAGACGGGGAAGAAAATTGCTCCCTATCTGACACCGGAGACCGTTCTGGTCAGTGTTTCCAAGGGCATCGAGCGGGATACGAACCTCCGCATGAGCCAGATTTTGACGGAAGCCATCGGAAATATCTGTAAAGTAGCTGCCCTTTCCGGGCCTTCCCACGCAGAGGAAGTAAGCATCCGGATGCCCACTGGCTGCGTGTCCGCCTGCCCGGATCTGAAAGTGGCCCGGCTGGTACAGGACGCTTTCATGAACGACTATTTCCGGGTCTATACCAGCGAGGACATCGTGGGCGTGGAGCTGTCCGCCGCCATGAAAAACGTAGTGGCTCTGGCCTGCGGCGTGTGCGACGGCATGGGTTATCAGGACAATACAAAGGCTTTACTGATGACCCGCGCCATGGCGGAACTGACGCGCCTTGGCGAAAAGCTGGGCGGCACCCGGCAGACCTTCGGCGGTCTGGCAGGCATGGGCGATCTGATCGTCACCTGCACCTCCATGCACTCCCGAAACCGCCGTGCGGGTATCCTGATCGGACAGGGAAAGTCCGCGCAGGAAGCCATGGCGGAGATCGGCGCCGTGGTGGAGGGCTATTACGCAGCGGAAAGCATCCATCAGCTGGCAGAGCGTGAACAGGTGGAAATGCCCATCTGCCGCAGCATTTACGAAGTCCTGTACCACGGTATGGCGGTGCAGGATGTGGTGAGCAGCCTCATGCGCCGGGCTAAAAAGGATGAGCTGACAGAAACCACCTGGCTGTAATATGAAACAAAAAAGTACGCACCATGGTGCGTACTTTTTTCGTCGTCAGGAATCTTCCTCGTCATTTCGATTCAGAAGCAGATCGATGATCTCGCTGTACAGCTTTTCCGGCGCTTTTCGAAACCGGGCAGCCAGAATTTTCCCCATATCCTCCCGCGGAACCATCAGCTTCAGATCCATGACGTTTCCCATATCGTCATCCAGAGAAAGGGAAACGGTGTAGGTGCCGTTTGAACGTGGCTCTGTAAAGCTTTTCACCTGATTTTTCCGCCGCAAAGCCCGGTTGCAGACAGACAAATTCTTGTCACACCGCAGGCGGACGGAGTAGGGGAGACTGGTCTCGCAAATCTCGCTGTTGCGCCGTCCCTTATCCGTAATAGCGTACAGGCCGCTCAACTCGTCCAGCGTCAGATGCCCTGTTTTTACAAGATCTGCCAGACATTCGGAAAAATCAAAATAATCAATGGCATCGTCACACAGCGTCAAATCCAGCAGTGTGTCAAATGGAACCGGCTCAATGACCCGTGCAGCAATATATAAAATCAAAAATTTGATTTCCAGTTTGTCGTGGATAAATCCGCGTCCGGTCATGATGATAGCTCCTTTGATAACTTTATTTATATCAGTATACCCCAGACGGCCGGGAATGTACAGACAGAAAATCGTCGAAATCTGATGTTTTTTCTTGACGGAATCAGAGGGACTTGATAGTATGTAGTTAACATAATATGAAAGGGCGGAGCTGCTGTGAAAAAGAGAGAACTGGCGCTGCTTTTGACGCTGCTGTGTCTTACCGGCTGCGGCCAAAAAGAGGAACCGGCATCGAAGATAGAGGAGTCGGAGCCTATCCCGGTGGAAGAACCTGCGCCGGAGCCGGAACCCATCCCGGAACCGATCGGCCCTGCGGGGATCAATCCCTTAACGGGACTTCCTATGGAGCCGGAGTATGAGCAGAACCGCCCTGTAGCGGTCATGCTGAACAATCTGAAAAAGGCGCAGCCCCAGCTGGGCGTTTCCATGGCGGATATCATCTATGAAGTGCCTGCCGAGGGCGGCATTACCCGGATGCTGGGGGTGTATCAGACATTGGATGGCGTCGGAAACTTAGGGAGTATCCGTTCCGCCCGCCCCTATTACATTGAACTGGCTATGGGACATGACGCCCTATATGTCCACGCTGGCGGCAGCCCGGAGGCGTATCAGGATCTCAAGAGCTGGAAGGTTGATTACATCGACGGCGTTAATGGCTCAGCCAGCCAGAGTGCTGTGTTCTGGCGGGATCCGGAGCGGAAGAAGAACAAGGGCTATGAGCACAGCCTGCTGGCTTCCGGCGAAACGATCCAGAGCTTCTGGGACAACAGCAAATATCCAAAGACACATCAGGACGATTACAGCTATCCGCAGACGTTCACGGATGATCCGCTGACGGGCGGCACAGCTGCGGAGCATATCAAGCTTTATTACACCAGCTATAAGACTGGCCTGTTCGATTATGACGCCGAAACAGGGAAGTATCTGGTCAGCCAATATCAGGCTCCCTATGTGGACGGCAACACCGGCGAACAGGTGGGCGTTACGAATCTGCTGATTCTGGAAACAAGCATTTCCGCCATTTCCGGCGATACGGCGGGACGGCTGAAGGTCCGCACCACCGGCGAAGGGGAGGGGACGCTCTACCGCAGCGGTCAGTGCATCCCCATTCACTGGAGCCGCTCGAATCGGGACGTTCCTTTTTCCTATACTACATCAGACGGCCAGCCTCTTGCACTGGGCCGCGGAAACAGCTATGTCTGTCTTATCAACCCCGGATCCAGCCGGGTGGAACTTTCGTAAAATAAAGGAGTCCGAAGGCCAACGCCTTCGGACTCTTTTACGCATTTATTCGTTTGTACCAGCTTTTTTAGATGCTTTGACGCGGGACAGGGGATTGGCCTTGGCGGCGACCCGCAGTGCTTCATTATCAATGTGGGTATAGATCTCAGTCGTGTTCAGGTGATCGTGGCCCAGAACTTCCTGCACAGCCCGGACATCCACGCCGTTTTGCAGCATTAGCGTAGCCGCTGTGTGCCGGAGTTTGTGAGAGGAGTACTCGCTGGCGTCAAGTCCGGCCTCCGCAAGCCGCTTCTTCACCATAGCGTGAACGGTGGAGCGGCTGACCCGCTCGTTCTGCGCTGACAGAAACAGCGCATTGGCATCCCGGCCGGTTATAGGCCGCCGTACCGACAGATACCGTTTAATGGCGTCCTGACAGGCATCGTTCAGGTAGAGGATTCGAACCTTGTTGCCTTTGCCCAGAACCCGCAGCGTTTCGCCCTGAATATCCTGTAGATTCAGTCCCACCAACTCGGAAATCCGCAGGCCGCAGTTAAGGAAAAGGGTCAGAATGGCGTAATCCCGCTCCTGATTCTTGCCGTCCACCGCGTTCAAGAGGTCCAGGCTTTCATCTAAAGTCAGATATTTGGGCAGCGTTTTTTTCAGTTTGGGCGAATCCAGATCTTTGACAGGATTTTCACGAAGCTGGTGTGTTTTGTTCGTCAAATAGCCATAAAATGAGCGAATTGTGGCGATTTTTCGCGCACGTGATGCAGCGTTTAAACCGTAATTGGAATTCCGGCTGTTTTGAAAACGCACGCGATCCCGGCTGAGATAGGTCATATAGCCGTAAATATCCGTCAGCGTGATACTGGCTACAAAATTCAGATCAACATCCAGAATACTGATTTCGTCTAACGATTTTCCGGAAAGTGCAGGATTCCGAATCTGCTTCATGTAACGGAAGAAATTTCGCAAGTCCAGATAATATTCATCTACAGTCCGCTTGGAATGTGCTTTAATGGTTTCGTGGTAAGCAAGAAAATCCCGCAGGATTGGCGGTGCGTCAGTTCGATAGTCATTCATAATTTTATAATCCGTGTCATTCTTATTGATGTTGTGTGAGTAAAGTGCGTTTGGATGCAGGCGGGATTGGGATCTGTACAGAAGCGTCTGCATGGAGCTTATTCGGGAAAATACGGCATTTTGACTCCCCCCCAAATTGAACAAAATTTTTATTTTGTTCAATTATATGACCGTCAGAAAATAGAGACCGCCGGCTCTCCCCTAAAAGCCCTGATCCAAAAAAGTAAACTCTGTTTTTTGTATATCAAATTTCCACTGAGAAGTCAATTCAAAATCTGTTTGCATCTGATTGAAAGCGGGCAGCAAGACAACCTGTAACGCGCTAACCCCGAAACCGCCAGAATAGATTTTCGGACAGTTCCGGGGTCATGAGCCGATAGTCCACCAGCTTCTGATGACTGTAGTTCTTCTCAGTGAAGGAACATGGCGTCACCGAAGCTGAAGAAACGGTATTTTTCCCGCACAGCCTCGTTATAAGCGGCCAGAATGTGTTCCCGTCCGGCAAAGGCGGATACCAGCATAATCAGCGTACTCTCCGGCAGATGAAAATTGGTCACCAGCCCATCCATCACCTTGAAGCGGTAGCCGGGATAGATGTAGATGCTGGTCCAGCCGGCCTTGGCTTCCATATGGCCGTCCTCCCCTGCCCAGGATTCCAACGTCCGGCAGGACGTGGTTCCCACGCAGATGCAGCGACCGCCATTGGCTTTGGTGCGGTTGATGAGATCCGCCGTTTCCTGAGAAATCACGCAGTATTCGCTGTGCATTTCATGATCGGTGATTTCATCTTCTTTCACCGGGCGGAACGTTCCAAGGCCCACATGCAGCGTCACATAGCCGATGTTCACGCCCTTGGCCTGAATTTTCTCCAGCAGCTCCGGTGTGAAGTGCAGGCCTGCCGTGGGGGCCGCCGCGCTGCCCAGTACCTTGGAATAGACCGTCTGATACCGTTCCTGATCCTGCAATTCCTCCTTGATATAAGGCGGCAGGGGCATCTTCCCCAGATGTTCCAGAACCTCCAGAAAAATGCCGTCGTAATCAAAGCGCACCAGACGGTTGCCGTCCGGCAGAACCTTGGTGACCTCAGCCGTCAGTTCCCCATTGCCGAAGGAGAGCTTAGCCCCCTCCCGCATATGCCGGCCGGGACGCACCAGACATTCCCATGTTTTCTCTCCCCGGTCGATGAGCAGCAGCACCTCACAGGCGCCGCCTCCCGGCAGCCGCTGTCCCAGAAGGCGGGCAGGCAGCACGCGGGAATCGTTCAGGATCAGACAGTCGCCGGGATTCAGAAAGTCCGGCAGCTCATAAAAATGGTGATGCTCCCACGCGCCGGTATGCCGGTCCAGCGTCATGAGCCGGGAACTGTCCCGCCGCTCCAGCGGCGTTTGGGCAATCAGCTCCTGGGGCAGATCGTAATTGAAATCGCTTGTTTTCATAGGATGACCTCACTTGATGGTAATATCGGTATAATAGAATTCCAGAATTTCGTCATAGGTATAGCCCAGTTCCGCCATGGCCTTGGCTCCGTACTGGCTCATACCCAGATTGTGTCCGCTGCCGCTGCCGGTAATGGTGAATGTGCCGCTTGTAGAAGATGCCGTCTGTCCGCCGCCGATCGTGGACGTGCCGGAGGCGGACAGCACCGATGCACTGCCGCTGCTCAGCACTGCGGTTTTCCCGCTGCCGCTGATCACGCTGACGCCGCTGAGGGAGCTGAGCCGGGTATCCCCGTCATTGACATAGATTCCGGCGGAGGACACTCCGCCGCCGTGAATGGTGAAGCGCTGGCTCTTGACGGACTTATTATAGGTGCTGGAATAGAAAATCGTGCGGCAGGTCTCCCCTCTCACCGTCACGCTGCCCCGGCTGCCCTCAAAGGTCACTTTACTGACGTTGCCCATAGGGGTGAACTCCGACACATAAACGTTTCTGACCGTGCCGATGTTGTACCCCTTCTGCTCCAGGATCCACGTCAGTTCCTCGGCGGTATAGGTCACGGACCAGTTGTAATTGGGAATGCTGGTCTGAGCCTCATACGGGTCTTTCTTTCCCACCAGATACGGGATGCCGCTGTTCCAAACGTTGGACGCATCCTCAGTGGCACCGCCGTTGGAAGCGCAGTATACCACGGTGTCTGCGGGCTTGCCGTTGTAATAGATCATTTCCCCCGCAGTGTTGTCCACTGCACGATCTGTCAACTCCGTGGCCCGGTTGCGGCCATAGTACACCTGACAGTCCGTGCTGGCGCAGACGTCAAAGCCCAGCGACGGATGCCGGGTCTGGGCGGCGTAGGTGCGGGCGCATACTGCCTGTGCCTCCAGCGCCGCCAGCGGCCAGTCCTTGTCCATTTCGTAGGGAAGAACACCCTTGACATAATCTTCAAGATCCACCACGTTGATCACCGTCAGGGTCCCGTTGCTGTTGCAGCGGTATTCAAAGCCCCCTGCATATTTATAGCCCTTACACCATGTCTCCGTGTTCCGGCCTATAGGGCGGACGCCGAAGCAGTAGCCGTTGTCGCTGAACCGGTAAAGGACATCGCCGCTTTTCGTTTCCGTGACGGTCACGCCGTTGCCGGAACCGGAAGCCCGCATGGTGATGGTGGTTTCCTCCGTTTCGTCCAGATAAACGAACTCCCGGTCCTCATCGTAATAACCGAATTCATACCCGGAGCCGACGGCATTTTCCAGATTGGCGGCTTCCAGCGCGGTAGATCCCCAGCGGATGCCCACCTTCAGCGTATCGTTTACCACGGCGGAAGCGGAAACTGCCGTCAGGCTGAACAAAGTGATGATAAAAAGAAAGGACAAAGCGTGCTTTTTCATAAAACCTCCCAATGGCGAATACCTTGACGATAGAGGAACATCGTGCTATCATGTAGACAAACGTCCGCCAGAGAAAAACACGCTCTGGGAACATTGAAATCAGTTTATTATAATACACATTGACCCCGGATTCAACTGGAATCGACGATTTTCAAGGGGGCTGAAGGAGGAATCTGTTATGAAACAGTATAAGGTCGGCGTCATCGGCGGCACGGGCATGGTGGGTCAGCGGTTTGTGACCCTGCTGGAAAATCACCCCTGGTTCCAGCTCACCGCCATTGCCGCCAGCGCCAAGAGCGCCGGGAAGCCTTATTGGGAAACCGTTGGTAGCCGCTGGGCGCTGGATGTTCCCTGCCCTGAGGAAGCAAAATCTCTGGTGGTGCTGGATGCTGAAGCGGATGCCGAGAAGCTGGCCGGTATGGTAGACTTCTGCTTCTGTGCTGTGAATATGAAGAAGGAAGAGATCCGCGCATTGGAGGAGAAATACGCCAAGCTGGAATGTCCCATTGTTTCCAACAACTCTGCAAACCGCTGGACGGACGACGTTCCCATGGTGGTGCCGGAGATCAACGCTGAGCATCTGGAGGTCATTGAGGCCCAGCGTATGCGTCTTGGCACCAAACGGGGCTTCATTGCCGTCAAGAGCAACTGCTCTCTCCAGAGCTATGTGCCTGCCCTCCATCCCCTGCTGAAATACGGCCTGGAAAGCGCGCTGGTTTGCACCTATCAGGCCATTTCCGGCGCTGGTAAAACCTTCCAGCGCTGGCCGGAGATGGTGGATAACTGTATCCCCTACATCGGCGGCGAGGAGGAAAAGTCCGAGCAGGAGCCTCTGAAGCTGTGGGGCCACGTGGAAAACGGCAAAATCGTCAAGGCGGAAGGCCCTGCCATCACCGCCCAGTGCTTCCGTGTCGCCTGTCAGGACGGCCACATGGCCGCCGTGTTCATGAAGTTCAAGGAGGGTTGCAAGCCTTCTATTGAGCAGATCAAGGCCGATTGGGCTGCCTTCCGCGGCCCTGCACAGGAACTGGAGCTGCCCTCCGCCCCCAAGCAGTTCCTCCATTATTTTGAGGAGGAGAACCGTCCCCAGACCAAGCTGGATCGGATGCTGGAGCACGGCATGGCCATCTCTTTGGGCCGTCTGCGGGAGGATACCCAGTACGACTACAAGTTCGTGGGCCTGAGCCACAATACCCTTCGCGGCGCTGCCGGTGGCGCGGTCCTGCTGGCGGAATTGCTGTGCAAAAAAGGCTATATTCAGGCACTGTAAAGGAATACGGCTTTATAAGGGAAAATCAGGTCATTGATGATACAAAAGCGGATGCCGAATGAGGCGTCCGCTTTTTATTATGGGAAAACGGGAGGTAATTGCTGTGAAGAAAATTCTCTTTACAGGCTCTGGGGTGGCCATCGTAACGCCATTCAAGGACGGAAAGGTGAATCTGTCATCCTTCGGCAGGCTCATTGACCGGCAGCTTGCCGGCGGCACCGACGCCATCATCGTCTGTGGCACCACCGGGGAAACGGCCACCATGACGCAGAGCGAACGGGCGGAGGTGATCGCCTGCTGCGTGGATCGCGTGGCAGGCCGGGTGCCGGTAATTGCCGGAACCGGCGCCAACGATACCCGCGTTGCCTGCGGCAATGCGCTGGCGGCGGAGCGTCTGGGAGCAGACGGGCTTCTGATCGTCACGCCCTACTACAACAAAGCCACCCAGCAGGGGCTTCTGCGGCACTACAAGGCCATTGCGGATTCTGTCACGACGCCAATCATCCTTTATAACGTTCCCTCCCGCACCGGGGTCAATATTCTGCCGGAAACCTATGCGGAGCTGGCCCGGCATCCCAACGTCGTCGGCGTCAAGGAAGCCTGCGGAGATCTCAGCCAGGTACAGAAGACCCGAAACCTCTGCCCTGCTGATTTTGCTATCTGGTCCGGCAATGATGACGAGACGGCCGCCATCTGTATGCTGGGCGGCTCCGGGGTCATTTCTGTGGCAGCCAATGTCCTCCCTGCCCAGATGCACGAATTGACGTCCCTGTGCCTTGCCAATGATTTCCACGCCGCAGGCAGGCTGCAATTAAAGCTGAAGCCCCTCTGCGACGCCCTTTTCTGTGAGGTCAATCCCATCCCGGTGAAAACCGCCTTGAATCTTATGGGACTGGAAGCCGGAGAACTGCGGCTTCCTCTCTGCCCGCCTGCTGATGCCAGCGTAGAGAAGCTGAAACTGGCTCTCTCCGCCTGGGATCTGCTTCCAAACCCGTGATTGCTTCATGTTTTCCCGGAAAAAGTGCCGCTGTTCTGACAAACAGCGGCACTTTTCAAATCAATCTGATCGTTTTCACAAAATCAGGCAGTGTAGACCCGGTGGAACACCTTCTTGCCCTTCTTGATAACCACGCCGTCGCCGGCAAACTGCTCCTGATCGAAGGTCACGTCGATGGCCGCCACCTTCTGGTCGTTGACGGCCACGCCGCCCTGCTGGATCAGCCGCCGGGCTTCGCCGTTGGAAGCGCACAGGCCGCAGGCCACCAGCAGTTCGATGACGCCGATTTTGCCATCGGAAAACCGGGCTTCCGGCAGCTGCGTAGCGGGCATATTTTCGCTGCTGCCGCTGCCGCCAAACAGCGCTCTGGCGGCTTCCTGCGCCTTGTTGGCCTCGGCCTCACCATGTACCAGCTTGGTCAGCTCATAGGCCAGGATTTCCTTGGCACGGTTCAGCTGGCTGCCCTCCCAGCTGTCCATGGCATCGATCTGCTCCAGCGGCAGGAAGGTCAGCATCCGAATGCACTTGAGAACGTCCGCATCCCCCACATTCCGCCAGTACTGGTAGAAATCAAAGGGCGTGGTCTTGTTGGGGTCCAGCCACACGGCGCCGCTGGCGGTCTTGCCCATTTTCTTACCCTCACTGTTGAGCAGCAGGGTGATGGTCATGGCGTAGGCGTCCTTGCCCAGCTTGCGGCGGATCAGCTCCGTGCCGCCCAGCATATTGCTCCACTGGTCGTCGCCGCCGAATTGCAGGTTGCAGCCCACCGTCTGGAACATATGATAAAAGTCATAGGACTGCATGATCATATAGTTGAATTCCAGGAAACTGAGGCCCTTTTCCATCCGCTGCTCATAGCACTTGGCCCGCAGCATATTGTTCACGGAGAAGCAGGCGCCCACTTCCCGCAGCAGGTCAATATAGTTCAGCTTCAGCAGCCAGTCGGCGTTATTGAGCATCATGGCCTTGCCGTCGCCAAACTCGATGAACCGCTCCATCTGCCGCTTGAAGCACTCGGCATTGTGGTCGATATCCTCCTTGGTCAGCATCTTCCGCATATCGTTGCGCCCGGAGGGGTCACCGATCATGGTGGTGCCGCCGCCAATGAGGGCGATGGGCTTGTTGCCTGCCATCTGAAGCCGCTTCATCAGGCACAGGGCCATGAAATGACCCACGTGCAGGCTGTCTGCTGTGCAGTCAAAGCCAATGTAGAAGGTGGCCTTTCCGTTGTTTACCAGTTCCCGAATCTGCTCCTCGTCCGTGACCTGAGCGATCAGACCGCGGGCTTTCAGTTCTTCATAAATCTGCATGATTTCTTCTCCTTACTCCATATGATTTCTATCATGGTTCTTTTTCTGACTTTGATTCACTTCTGCGGCCCTTGGCCACATTGTACCAGATGACGCCGCAGACAACGACCACCGCGCCCAGCAGTGCGGCAGCACCGACCCGTTCCCGGTAAAAAAACGCCACCAGCAACGGATTCAGCACCGGCTCAATGCCGCTGATGAGAGCCGCCCGTACCGCAGGCGTGGTTTTCAGGCCCGTACACATCAGCACATAGGCAAGCCCCACCTGAAAAACGCCCAGGATAAACACATTGGTCAGAGCTGTGGGTGTAAAGATGGTCTCCTGCAGCAGGAACGGCAGGCCGATCGCCGCACTGAGGATGTCCCCCCAGAACACGGAGCAGATGGGATCTGCATCTGGCAGATCGTTCATCAGGAACACTCCGGCATAGCTCAGCCCACTCAGCAGAGCGATCACGTTGCCAACCGTCCCGCCTGTTTCCAGACTGTCCACAAAAAAGCAGACAACGCCGCAGAGAACAATGCCGCAGGCGGCAAGATCCAGCCGATCCGGCTTCTTCCGCCAGAACAGCAGGCTCAGCAAAATCACAAAGACCGGCGCCGTGTACTGCAGTACAATGGCGTTGGCGGCAGTGGTCAGCTTATTGGCCAGTGCGTACAGCGTGTTGGTGCCGCAGACACTGATGGCTCCCAATGCGATCCGGCGGTTGAAGCGAAGGGGATGATGCGTCAGACGCAGAAACAGACCAATCACCAGCATGGAGAGGATGTTCCGCCCGCTGTTGATGCTCATGGCGTTCCACGGGATTACTTTGATACACAGACCGCCGATGCTGTAGAGTACTGCGGCGTAGAATACAAACCGCGTTCCCTGCCTGCGGAGCCGTTCCGTCTGCGTTATGCTGTCCATTGAAAAAGCCCCCTGTCCTTTCGGACAGAGGGCGTAATTGACGCGGTACCACCTCTGATTCGCCGCCTCCTCGCAGAAAGCGGCCTCACGCCGTGCCATCACACGGCAGCGCGGTAACGGGCGCACCCGGAGCACGCCTACTGAGCCATGGGCCGTTGGGGTGCCAGCTCCGCGGTGTAGTTCAGCGGCGGCCCTCTCCCCTTTCCACCATCTCAGGGGCTCTCTTGACAGGACACTTCCACATACTTCTCCGCATCATTGCTGTAATGCAGCTATTGTAGCGGATTTTCCGGGAAATGTCAACCTCTTTATGGCCGCCAGACGCCAAATATCGTCAAAAAGCGGATGCCCTGATAGTCGTATGTGCTGAGCGGGCGGTTATCTGCATCGTAGCTGTGGGCGGCGATGAGTACATTCTCCGGCGCTGCGGGATGTCCCACGGACACCACCACCGGCGAATGCCGGAAATCCGTTCCGTTGAAAGACAGCTGGATCAGATCGCCGGGGTGCAGATCCGCCAGTTCGCAGGGGCGGGCAGCCGGCCCTGCGGTCTGCTCTTCCCGCGTCAGGAAATTGTAAAGATACGGCACGCCGGTCCAGGCCGGAGCCTTCTGGTTGGCGTCAATATAATACCAGCCGAAGGTAGGCGTAAAATTCATGACGCCGCTTCCTACGTAAATGCACTGGGAGGCAAAGTTGGTACAGTCGCCCCCAAGATTTTCGTAGTCATAAAAGGCGGGGTTCCGGCCGTAGGCCCAACGGTGAGCATACAGTACGGCGGCCCGCCGGTCATAGGGCGCAAGGTGCATAGACGGACTCCCCTTTCCCACCAGCCTATGTGAAAGCAGAGCAAGGCGTGCGTGTTTTCCACGCACGCCTTGCTTCAGGCCTATCTGATAACCACATCAGCAGTGCTGTTGGTAATCCGTGTCCAGCAGGGCTCCAGCCACACACAGTCCGCCGTGTAATCCTTGAGACCGAAGGTCTCAAAGTACCGCCCTTCCTCTTTCGCGGCTTTTTCGGCGGCCTCGTAAGATTCCAGCTCCGCGCCGGAGATCTCGCCCAAGATCATGGGCGAATCGGATACACCCCGCTGGTCGATGTCATGGGCCGTGCCATCCTCGTCATAGAAGCAGCTTTTCCAGATCTGGTAATGCATCGTTTTCTCCCAGCGCGCCCCGGCGCTGAAGGACACCACCCAGCCGGCATTCCGCTTCTCCGCCCATTCCAGACGGACGCCCTGGGGCGGGTTCTCGATCATGCCCTTTGCCAGATCCACCTTCACCCGCTCCTGTCCCTTGTCGATCCAGGAAGCCCCGGTGACATGGAGGGTCAGGTGTTCCCCGGTGGAGAAATAGGGACTGTCCAGCCAGACGGAATCCGTGGAGGGATCGTCCGGGTTTCCAGTGGCGGAAATGCCGTTGACGATGCCGTTGAACCGCTCTCCCCGCTCGTTTTCCAGATAGAAGTTCAACTCCGTCAGCCACGCGGTGTTGGCAGGATCATAGTCGAAGTTCAGCCGCAGATGGGTGGGATAGACCTCTGCCTCCGTCAGTGTCACGGACTGGCCGTCCAACAGGAAGGTCTCTCCTACATCAATGACCGTCCCCTGCTCCGTGTAGGTGGGGTCGAAGTGCAGTTCAAAGGTAAAGGCGGCCAAGATCTCCCGCTGCTCCTTCGGATTGTCGGACAGCAGTTCGTCACCGTAGTCGGCCACGTTGGACTGCGCCGGGGGCTTTTGGCTCTCATAGAGATGCTTATTGTCATAAACACCGAAGGTCATGGTCAGGCAGTCCGGCACATCCCGGTCCATGAAGTCGATCCGGAGTTCCATGAGATCGCCGTTTTCAATGCCATAGCTGCTGAAGGAAGAAGCGTATCCATCTTGTTTCCCCGGCACCGTCAGCGTTGGGTGGTCTAAATCCAGATGGGCGTAATCGTCAGACTGGATGGAGAAGAACACGTCCACCTGCTTTCGATCCACGATCAGGTATTCCACCTTTGCTGTGATGCCGTTTTGGTACTGAGACAGATTCATGGGCTGCACATAGTCGTGCTCCACGGCGGCGGACAGGCTGGGCGACCAGCTGACTGCCCTGGCCAGATCGGAGATCAGGGGAATACTTCCGCAGGCCCGTGCAAAGGGAACCGACAGGTTCACCAGCAGGACAAACGCCGCAAAGCAGGCGGCCAGACTTCCAGCGGATGAAACCAGAATCCGGCGTTTTTTCTGGAAAGTATTTTCCCTTTTCAGCGCTTTTTCAACGGTGCTTTCCAGATTTTCCGGCGTGATTTCCAGCTCTTTCAGCAGCGCTTCGTATTCTTCTATACGGTTCATACCTGCTCCTCCTCTCCTAATTCCAGTTTCAGCAGAGCCAGCGCCCGCTTCTGACGGGTGGCGGCAGTCCCCTGTGGGATACGCAGCGCCGCGGCAGTTTCTGCCTGCGTGCAGCCGGAAAAGAATCGCAGGATCACCACGCTGCGAAGCTCCTCCGGCAGACGGCGGATCGCCTCTTTCAAGGGCAGATGCTCATAGGCGTCCGGCCCGGCGGTGTCCGGCAGGGCGTCGTCCCCGCCAGGATGAAACCGCTTCCGGCGGCGCAGTTCATTGTGACAGGCGTTGATCAGGATCCGGGTGATCCACGTTTCAAAAAAGTCCGGCTGCCGCAGCTGCTTCAGCCCCCGCAGCGCCTGATACACAGCTTCATCCACCGCTTCCAGCGCATCATCTTCGTTTCCAAGATACAGATAGGCCGTCCGATACAGCCGGGCTTTGACGGCCTCGGTTCGGCCTGCAAACTCCTGCTGATTCACAGCGCCCACCTCCCTTCTTTTATCCATTAGACGGCGGAGCCTTCCATTTTGTTCTCCGAAAAGATATTTTTTCAAAAAGCCGCAAAAAACCGGCGGAGCTGCTGCCCTGCCGGTTTTATGCTCTGGGATGCGCTTTTTGATATACGTCTTTCAGCTGGTTTTTGACAACGTGGGTATAGATCTGGGTAGAGGAAATGTCTGCATGGCCCAGCATTTCCTGAATGGCCCGAAGATCTGCGCCGTTTTCCAGAAGATGCGCCGCAAAGGAATGGCGCAGGGTGTGGGGGGTGATGTCCTTCTGAATCCCTGCCTTCTCCTGATAGTGCTTGATAATCTTCCAGAAGCCCTGACGGCTCATGCGCTCGCCGTTCATGTTTACAAACAGGGCCTGTTCTTCGGTATCGGCAATGAGCTGGGGACGGATTCCTCTGATATAGTCCTGCAAGGCGCGGACTGCACCGTGGTAAAGCGGGATGATCCGCTCCTTTTTTCCGTTGGAGCATCGGATGAACCCGGCCGCGAGGTTCAGGTCCTCCATGTTCAGTGCGATCAGTTCGCTGACCCGGATCCCGGTGGCGTACAGCAACTCCAGCATGGCGTGATCCCGGAAGCCTTTCGCGTCCACACATTCCGGCTGTTCCAGAAACAGCTCTACCTCTTTGGCGGTGAGGATTTCAGGATATTTTCGCTCCGCCTTGGCAGCGACAACCCCCTGCGCGGGGCTGACTTCTATCTCTCCGACGGAGATCATGTAGCTGTAAAAGGATTTGATGGAAGCCAGAAACCGGGTAACGGACGCGGCGGATTTGCCCCGCCCCTGCATCCAGACCATATAATCTCGAACCATACTGCTATCCGCTTCCCGGAGACCTTTGCCATAATGATTATGTAAATACTCGGCAAACTGGGTTGTATCCCGGAGGTAGGAACTGACGGTATTCTGGGACGCGTGCTTTTCGTTTGAAAGATGTGCGCCAAAGCGTGCAATATCGTCCATATTCACAACCTCCATCTTCTGAAATATCCTAAAATATCCGTTCCAGCAGCGCCTGCAGAAGAACCGGCGACAGCCGAAGATCCAGCCAGATCCCCAAACACAGGGTCAAACACACACCGATAAGCCGCAGCCAACATCTGCGGCTGTCCGCCTGCACCGGGTATCCTCTCCCAAAGGATGCTCGAAAGCGCACAACGGCCGCTTCCCAAGATGGAACAGCCAGCAGGAAAAAACACGGAAACGTAATCAGACACCGCAGCCCGAAAAAAACGGCGGCCATCAAAACGCCCTGCCTGCCGAACGACGCCGCCATACAGCTGACCGCATAGGCGGGGAAAAAGCCGTAGGCCGCTGTCAGCAGCGGCAGCAGAACCGCCCCAATCCCGGTGAACGCAAGCAGAAATGCCAGTGCCGGCCCCCAAATATACATTGCCGCCAACGAGCGGCCAACATCCGGGGATGACGTGCGCTGCCTGACAGCATTCAAATAGGCGGACAGGTATGCGGAAAGCTCCTCACTGATCTGCGCGCTGGCGCGGCAGGCGCACATGATCCCCGCCAGTATCCCCAGAAAGAAGAAAACTGCCAGCAGCAAACTGTGCAGCCAACTGGAACCCGGTCCTTGCCCGATCTGTCTCTGATTCACACCGCATCACCTCATCCCAGATTATGAAGGTGGGACAAGATTTATGTTCGGTTGACGTAAAACATCTCTAAATAAAATATAGTTCAAATCAAAATGTTTCGCAAGGCATTTCCAGAAAAAACCGTTTTTTTGGCATTTATGCCCAAATATTATGTAAACTATATTATGTAAACTCAAGAAACAAGTGCAGTTTAAGCCCCTGGTGCTCTTTAAAATTGCAAGATGTGGTGTTGAAATCGCTCAGCCGATCCCCATATCTGCACAGAAGTGCAGATCACTTCCCACCCCCTTCCGACGATGTCACTCATGCGTTTTTTGCTCTTTTGGTAGATTTGACGAATCGCTTTCTCTGACGCTTCCCGCTTTTCCCACAGACAGTGCCTGACAGAAGCCCCCCTGCCAGCACCATTGCAAGAATCAGCAGTCCGCGGGACGTTATCATCTCATCCCATGTACTCAAGCAGATCATGATCAGCAGCAGGCAGAACCCTCCCGCGTTCAGGCAGGCCCCGCCAAAGCCGAGCGTCCCCCGTCCCACAGCAAGACCTCCGCAGAAAGCCGAAAACAATGCTGCCGCCGCAAGAAGCGGGAATGTCTGTTCCTCCCCCAGCGTTCCCCGCATGACCAACAGGGTTGTCAGCAGAATCCCTGCAAAATTCACGACGGCAGTCACAAGCAGCCCTGTGAGCAGTCCCTTCCATGCAGACTTGTTTTTTCCGGGCATAGTAAACCCCTCCCCCAAATATGCTTCTGGAACAGCATATTCCGGGAGAGGAGTATCTTATGCCAGATCAACAAGCAATCTCAAGTAAAAAGGCGCGGTGCTAAGCACCACGCCTTAAGGATTCAGTTCTTCTTTTCCTCAGCAGGAGTTTCCTCAGCCTTGGGAGCCTCCACAGCGGGAGTCTCTTCCTTTTTCTCCGCCTTCTTGTCCTTCTTCTCAGCGGCAGGCTGTTCGCCGGTCTGTACGCCCGCCTGGGACACAGCCCACTTGGTCAGCTCCAGGCGAACCCGGTCGTCGCTGGTCTCGATTACGATGGTATTGGGATTCACCATAACAACCTTGCCCACGATACCGCCGATGGTGGTGATGACGTCGCCTTTCTTCAGGCTGTTCCGCATTTCCTCAGCCTGCTTCTTGCGTTTGTTCTCCGGGCGAATCATGAAGAAATACATCACCGCAAAGAGCAGCACAATCATAATGATACTTTCCATGGTTCCAAACTTCTCCTTTGGTCTTCAAATCAGAATAGTATTATTATACCAAAGCTGACACTATTTGCAAGCTTTTTCTCTGCATTTTGTAAAGTCATGCCCGCTTTTCCAGATTCCCGCTGTATTTTTCACGGAAATCCGCAAAAGTCCCGTCATCCAGAGCCTCCCGGATCTTTGCCATCAACTCGTTATAGAACCAGAGGTTATGCAAAACTGCCAGACGCAGAGCCAGTACCTCGTCCGCTTTGAACAGATGCCGCAGATAGGCCCGTGAATGGTTCCGGCACACCGGGCAGTTGCAGCTCTCGCTGATGGGCCGGTCATCGGTGATATACTTCTCGTTCATGATGTTTACGGTGCCTTCCCATGTGAACAGCTTCCCGTGGCGGCCGTTGCGGGAGGGCATCACGCAGTCGAAGAAGTCCACACCCCGGCTGACAGCCTCAATGATATTGCTGGGGGTTCCCACGCCCATGAGATACCGGGGCTTGTCCGTGGGAGCAAACGGCTCCACCACGTCGATCATCTCATACATCACCTCGGCAGGCTCTCCGACAGCCAGACCACCGATGGCGTAGCCGTCGCAGTCCAGCTTGGCGATCTCCTGCATATGCCAGGCCCGGAGATCCGCAAACGTAGCCCCCTGATTGATGCCGAAAAGCATCTGTTGCGGGTTCACCGTATCCGGCAGGCTGTTGAGTCGGTCATGCTCCGCCTTGCACCGCTGAAGCCAGCGGAGCGTCCGCTCCACAGAAGCTTTGGCGTACTCATACCGTGCCGGATTTTCCACGCACTCGTCAAAAGCCATGGCGATATCGCTGCCCAGATTGGACTGGATCTGCATGGACTCCTCCGGCCCCATGAAGATGCGGTGTCCGTCAATATGGCTGGCAAAGGTGACGCCCTCCTCCCTGATCTTCCGCAGGGACGCCAGAGAAAACACCTGAAATCCGCCGGAATCTGTCAGAATAGGGCCGTCCCAGTTCATGAACTTGTGGAGGCCGCCCATCTGGCGCACGACCTGATCGCCGGGACGCAGGTGCAGATGATAGGTGTTGGACAGTTCGATCTGGCAGCCCACCGTTTTCAGATCCAGAGCCGACACGCCGCCTTTGATGGCAGCCTGCGTCCCCACGTTCATGAATACCGGCGTCTGCACCGTGCCGCCATGGGCGCAGGAAAATTCGCCCCGCCGGGCCTTCCCTTCTTTTTTCAATACCTTGAACATATTCACGTTCCTTTTCCTTTGTTATAAAAGCGTATTCATTATAATATAGGAATTCCGAATGTGCAAGAGCCGTTATCCGCAGAGCATGATTCTTATTCCGGCAGGCGTTTTACAAAAAGCACCGGGAGATGAAAAGTCTCCCGGTGCTTTTTCGTGGGATTCAAATAAAATCAGGCCTTGCCAGCGCAGCCCAGAACGTCCACCAGCTTATGACGAACCAGCTCCTTGATGTTGGCGCGGGCGGGCTTCAGGTACTCGCGGGGATCGAACTTGTCGGGATGCTCTGCCATGAACTTACGGATGGTACCGGTCATGGCCAGACGCAGGTCGGAGTCGATGTTGATCTTGCAGACAGACAGCTTGGCCGCCTGACGCAGCTGATCTTCAGGCACGCCGATGGCGTTGGGCATCTGGCCGCCGAACTCGTTGACCATTTTCACATATTCCTGCGGCACAGAAGAGGAACCGTGCAGAACGATGGGGAAGCCAGGCAGGCGCTTGGAAACTTCCTCCAGCACGTCAAACCGCAGCGGAGGCGGAACCAGAATGCCGTCAGCATTCCGGGTACACTGTTCCGGCTTGAACTTGAACGCGCCGTGAGAGGTGCCGATGGCAATGGCCAGAGAGTCGCAGCCGGTCTTGGAAACGAACTCCTCCACCTCTTCCGGGCGGGTATAGGAGGCCTGATGTGCAGCCACCTTCACCTCGTCCTCAATGCCGGCCAGCGTACCCAGCTCGGCCTCCACCACCACGCCGTGGTCGTGAGCATACTCCACGACCTTCTTGGTGATCTCAATATTCTCGGCAAAAGGTTTGCCGGAAGCGTCAATCATCACGGAGGTGAAGCCGCCGTCAATGCAGCTCTTGCAGGTTTCAAAATCCGGGCCGTGATCCAGATGCAGAACGATAGGAATATCGGGGCAGCACTCCACAGCAGCCTCAACCAGCTTCACAAGATAGGTATGGTTGGCATAGGCGCGGGCGCCCTTGCTGACTTGCAGGATCACAGGTGCGTGCTCTTCCTGACAGGCTTCGGTGATGCCCTGCACGATTTCCATGTTATTCACGTTGAATGCGCCGATAGCATAGCCGCCATCGTAAGCTTTCTTGAACATTTCGGTGGAAGTTACCAGTGGCATACGATCATCCTCCTAATAAAATCATACATTTTCCGGCGGGGTGCGCCGGACGCTCTCCTGCCGCAGATCAAATGTTAGCAAATCGTCATTTCTAACATTTCTGAAGAGGAAAACGTTTTTCTTATTTCATAATATCACAAAAAAATTAAATTGCAAGTATTTACTTTCCAAAATTTCAATGATATGATACGAGTATCTTATTTTGATTCGTCAGGAGGATTTCTCACATGAGCGAACTGAAAGGTGCATGTATTTTCGGTCAGTCCGGCGGCCCTACGTCCGTCATCAACGCCAGCGCCTACGGCGTCATTGAAACGGCTCTGAAAAGCCCCAATATCACACGGGTTCTGGGTGCGGAACACGGCATCAAGGGCGTGCTGAATGACCGGCTGTTCGATATGGGTCAGGAAGACCCCACCGAGCTGGAGCTGCTGAAGTATACCCCCTCTTCCGCCCTTGGTTCCTGCCGCTATAAGATGGCCGATCCCGATATGGACGATACCGACTACAAGCGGATTCTGGAAATCTTCAAAAAATATGACGTCCGTTACTTCTTCTACAACGGCGGCAACGACTCCATGGACACCTGCAATAAAATTTCCAAGTATATGCAGAAGGTTGGTTATGACTGCCGCGTGATGGGCGTACCCAAGACCATTGACAACGACCTCTACGGCACGGATCACTGCCCCGGCTTCGCCTCTGCAGCCAAGTACATCGCCACCTCCTGCATGGAAGTTTATCAGGACGCGCGGGTTTACGATACCGGCATGATCTGCATTATCGAGATCATGGGCCGCCATGCCGGCTGGCTGGCCGGCGCCGCTGCTTTGGCAACCGCCTACGGCGCAGGCCCTGATCTGGTGTACCTTCCCGAAGTGGACTTCGATATGGACAAGTTCCTGACCGACGTGGAGCGGATCTACAAGGAAAAGGGCAACTGCATGGTCGCCGTGTCCGAGGGGATCCACTATGCGGACGGTGCCTTTGTATCGGAAGCCAAGACCTCTGCCACCGACGGCTTCGGCCACGCCCAGCTGGGCGGTCTGGCGGCGCATCTGGCCGCCGTGGTAAAGGAAAAGACCGGTGCCAAGGTGCGCGGTATTGAGCTGAGCTTGCTTCAGCGCTGCAGCGCACATCTGGCCTCCGAGACCGATATTGAGGAAGCCGTCATGAGCGGCAAGGCCGCCGTGGAGAATGCCGTCAACGGCATCACCGACAAGATGGTTGGCTTCCAGTGTGCCCGTGACAACGGCAAGTACGTCTGCAAAACGGAGCTGCTGCCCCTGACGGAAGTAGCCAACGCCGAAAAAAAGGTTCCCATCGAGTGGATCAACAAGGAGCATAACGGCGTAGAACAGCCCTTTATCGACTATGTGCTGCCCCTGATTCAAGGAGAACCCAAGCTGCCCAAAGTGGATTCCCTCCCCCGCTTCGCCAAGCTGAAAAAGATACTGGTAAAGTAAGCCCGCGCAAACCGATCCTGTACCTATAAAAGCCGCCTGAAGATTTTCTTCAGGCGGCTTGTTTTTTACTGATTTCGCTTATAAATGGCCCAAAGACCTTTCATCAGCAGGGTTTTATCATAGAGAATCTGATTGCGGCAGAATTTCACAATGAACGGCGCATTGCCGCCAGTGGCTACGATGCTCACGGTTTTCCCCGGAAACTCTTCCCGGATGCGGTCAATGATGCCGTCCAGCATACCGGCCGTACCGTAAACAATGCCGGAACGCATACAGTCCTCGGTGGTCTTGCCGATCAATGTTTTGGGCGGCTGGAGGGAAATGGCCGGCAGCTGAGCGGTCTGGCGGCTCAGCGCTTCCAGTGAAACATTGACGCCCGGCAACAGCATACCGCCCTCATAAGTCCGGCCCTCGGAGATCACGCCGATGGTGGTGGCCGTCCCCATATCAATGGTGATGATCGGCGCCGTAAAGCTCTCCAAAGCCGCCACCGCATCCGCCACGATATCTGCTCCCATCTGAGTCTGCACTGCCAGACGGATGTTCAGCCCGGTCTTTACGCCGGGGCCGACCACCATGGGCGGCTTTCCCAGCAGCCGGGTCAACGCCTTTTCCGTCATGAAATTCAGCGGCGGGACTACGCTGCAAAGAATGGAATCCGAAACATCCTGATAACGATAGTGATACAACTGGAACAGGTTCATCAGATCCACGCAGATCTGATCGGCCGTCTTGCGGCGGTCTGTGTCCAGAGATGCCAGAAACCTCAGCGCCCCCTCCCGGTCAAACAGGCCGATGGAAATATTGGAGTTTCCGATATCCACTGCCAGCAGCATAGCAGCCGCCCCCTTTCAAGAATATTTTTATTTGTTTTTATCTTACCACGGCTAATTCCTTCTTGCAAGTGCCGGCGATATGGTTTATAACAGAAATCGAACATCTGTACAAGGAGTGCTGTTATGTATATCACCAGACTTTCTTCGCCGGTAGGCGTCCTGCTGCTCGCATCTGACGAGATCGCTCTGACCGGCCTGTGGATGGAGGGACAGAAATACTTCGCGGCAACGCTGAGTAAAGATGCAGTGGAGCAGCCCGATCTGCCGGTATTCCGACAGACCGCCCAGTGGCTGAGCGCTTATTTTGATGGCGCGCCGCTCCCTGCCATGCCGCCGTTAGCGCCGCAGGGCAGTGTATTCCGTCAGGCCGTCTGGAACCAGCTGCGGAAGATTCCCTATGGTCAGGTGACTACTTATGGCGTCCTCGCCCGGACTCTGCGGGAGCAGGGTATTTCCGCCGCGCCACAGGCAGTCGGCGGTGCTGTGGGGCATAACCCGATTTCCATTCTCATCCCCTGCCACCGCGTCGTGGGGGCGGACGGCAGCCTTACCGGCTATGCAGGCGGCGTGGATAAGAAGCGATTCCTGCTGGAATTGGAGGAAGCTGACATGAGCGGGCTTTCTATTCCCCACCGCGCTACTGCCCGGTAAGCTTCACGGATCCGATGTACCTTTCAGCGTTGTATGGGGCAGCACGAACCCCTAGCGCAATGGACCGCACAGCGCAAATAGGCTGTGGATATGCAGTTCAGAACTTTTTCAACGGAAAGTAAAACCCACCGGTTGTGCCGGTGGGTTTCTTGACACGAAAAGAAAGAGCTGCAAGCTTTCGCTTTCAGCTCTTTCTTCTGGCAGCGGGAGAAGGATTCGAATTGCGGTGTAAGTGTTTTTAGCAACTTTTTTCGTACAATTTTGTGTCAAACAGTCTGAATCGTAAAACAATCTGTACCAGTCAGTCCAGTTGTTTTATAAGTTCTAACGCTATAAAGGGTACAAATAAGGGTAAAATCAAAGCACAAGAAAGGACTGTCACACAATGGAAATTACATATAGCAAGTACGGAGATTACTACCTGCCGGATCTGGTGGTATCCGATGAAGAACCGACGACTTATGGACGCTTTGGGCGTATGCGGCTCGGGTATCTGAAGGAGCACCGCAGAGCGACCTATATCAATCTGAAAACTTCCGGACAACTGATACATCACCTTAATGAGATCGACCAAGAGGCAAATGAGATGTTGCGGCTTTTGATCGAGCAGATGGCGCGGGCGCACGGAATCACCGAACAACTAAAGGTCGAGGATCAAATGGCGTGGGTAGGGACGATGAATAATATTCGTAGCGCAGCGGAAGAAGTCGTGCTACGCGATATTATAAACTGCTAAAATACAATGTGCTGGAGGAGGTGTGTTTATGGTTGCTAACGCCATAATCTGAAAGAAACGGAGCATAGCTAATCGGATAAGCCGAAAAGCTATGCTCCTTTTTTGCACATTGACAGGCATAGACTACGAAAGCATAGCCAACCGTGAATTGACACTCAACACGAAAGGCTGCTTTCCAAATAAGGTATAGCAGGAAGGCACTGTTAGAGAATGCCTCTATCTACTAGCACCTTGCAAAAAGCAAAAAAGTATTTTATGATGTAAAAAAGTTGGAACTTTTTTTCAAAACCTTTCGTCTAATTATAGTAGATGCAGATTAACACTTTATGGAGGTATATGAACATGAGACTTAAGAAAGCAATGCTTATTATCTTGGCAATCCTATCCATCGTGCTAATTGACACCGCTCAAGCGAAAATATTCAATAATAAACCTGTTATAAAGATTGTCGAAGATTATAATGGTGGAGACCTGTATCAAAAGCACTTGTATCAAAAGCATAAGGGCATTTTAGTAGATACTTATGTCTATAGCGATGGGAGTCAGGTGACTGCATTCAAATGGGAGAAGCAATAGTATGTAGATGCGACCTTGAAATTTCATAGCTGAGTACAATACATTGAAAGGGCAGTAGTTGCAATGGCTACTGCCCTTTTTCGTATCCTGTAATGAATAAATCTACATTAAGGTTGGCTACCCAAGCAGTAGCAACAATTAACTTAAAAGGGAGTAAGATTATAGACGCAAGGGTAAAAAATGAGCAACCAAAGCTAAATTATGTAGAGTAGTTACATACTAAATATTATACAGTAAGAATCCACAATCTGCGTTTGCAAATTGTGGATTCTTGATCATCATAGTCTGAAGACGCTCATTTTTCTTTAAAACTTATGCGCAGTAACTCCTTCGGCACCTTACTCAGCAACTTTTCCGTTTTCTTGTAACGCTCCTCCAGCACCGCGAGCTTTGCGCGCTGCTCGGCGCTCTTGCGGCGTTCAGCGCCCAACTCGTCCCTAAGTGCTTCGTTTTCTTCGGCGCTGCATCGCTGCATGGAGAGTGATTTCGTCACGGCCTGCTGCATCCGCTGAATTTCCGCTTGAAACGACTCCACCTCCGGCAAGAGCTGCTTGAAGGTCTCTACGGCCTCTTCGCGCTTTTTGCCCGCGTTCAGCACATTGATGCCGTTCAAGGCCGTTTCCAGCTTCTCCAGCTTGGCGTCCATCGCGGTCACTTTCTTGTACCATTGCGGCGTCAGGTGCCTGCGCTTCGTTTCAACGGCAGGTGTGCCGCGCTCCAGCTCCGGCCACCGTTCCGACATACAGGCGTAGAAATCGTCCTGCCAGCGGATCATCGTTTTCTTGTTGCCGAGGATCTCCTTTGCAGACAACCGCTTGTCTTTCGTCAGCGGCACAAAGCAGAGGTGCAGGTGCGGCGTTTTCTCGTCCATGTGCACCACGGCGGAAATGATGTTTTCTTCGCCTATACGCTCTTTCAAAAACTCAAATGCACGGTTGAAGTATTCCGGCATTTCCGCATCATGCGCCTTTGCAAACTCGGGGCTGACCGTTACCAGCGTATCCACGAATTTCACGCTGTCTTTTCGCACGCGGCAGCCTGCCGTCCTGATGCGGTGTCGGATCTCCTGCTCGTAGCTCCAGCGCGGCGTCACCAGATGATAGTTCTGCGCAATGCGGCTCTTGTCGATGTCCGGATTGCTGGCATACTCCTCCTTTGTCCGCTCGTGGTGGGCGCTCAGCGCCTTGGATGCGCCGCCCTTATGCTTGGCAAATCGTAAAATGGCATAGGCCATCGCTATTCCTCCTTTGTCGTATTTGGGGACGAGGGATCGGAGAATCCCCACCACGACTTTCTAAAAAAGTGCGCCCGTGAGGTGTCGATACCGACACCTCACGTTCTTCTTTTTCGGTCCGGTCAAAATCACGGACCGGCTGCGGCCAGTCCCTGATTTCTCCCGTCCCCCGTCGCGATGGGTATAACACACTAGACTTTGTTCCAAAGTCCGTGTGCCAGCCGTTCCCTCTGGACTCCCTCAAGCGGTCATTTCCCGCTGCCTCACGGCATGGAAAATGACCTTGCCGGTGTACGGTATGTCCGATAATGTACGGTATTTTGAGGAGATGCCCCCACTCCCATTTTTACCGTACATACCGTACATTACCGTACACCATCCCACCGCAGCGAAAGCGCTTTGCCCTCTTTCGTGCGGTGGGAAACATAGCGAATGTCGTATTTCCGCAGCAGCGTATCCTGCCGCGCGTTCAGCGTTCGTACGATCCAGTTGGGCGTGAAGGCTTGGCTGCTGTCCATCTCGGAGAGACACTGCGCCAGTTCTGTCGCTGTGCCGCTCCACGATGGATTTTCTTCATTTACCAGCCGAGAAACAAGCTCGACCAGCGGGCATGGAGGCTCTCTGTAAGGTTCTGTTTCCGCCTCAAGCAGCTCCCAGCACAGATGCGCAGCAACAAACCGGAGGTGCAGTCGGAGCTGTTGCTGGTCGCGTCCAACCGCCTCCAAAACAGCGTCCGAGGCTGTGCGCTTATCTTTATGTAGGAGCAGCGCACCATCCGCCGCGCCCATCAAGCCATTGGTGCCGGAGATCATGTTGAACACATCCTCTGCGCTCTCCTTGCGCGTATGGTGAACGACCAGCAGGGTGACGCCGAAGGTATCGGAAAACTCCTTCAGCCTTGCCAGCGTGTCATAATCGGCGGCATAGCTGCCGTTGTCCGGCGTCCGGCCTCGCACCCGCTGCAGGGTGTCAATGATGATGAGCACCGTGTCCGCGTGCTCACTCCAAAAGTCGGTCAGGCGCTCAAGCAATCCTTCGTCCAGCGTTTCAGAGAACACAGAGAGGATCAGGCGCTCGCTGTCCCGTTCTGTCATCTGCGCTAGACGCTTCTGCAAGCGCTCATAGGTATCCTCCAAGGCAAGATACAAAACCGTACCCTGCCGGGAAGAAAAGCCGAGAAACGGCTCTCCCATGCTCACCTGATAGGCCATCTGCAAGACGAGAAAGGACTTGCCGATCTTCGGCGCGCCGGCGAGGAGGTAAGTCCCTGCCGGCAACAGTCCGTCGATGACCGTCGGGCGGACGCGAAAGCGTGTTTCCATCAGCTCCGGCATGGTCATGGCCTGAATTTTCCCAAACCGCTTGTGCGGTTCTTCAATGTCTGTTATACTGTTTGTGCGTGCAAGCGCGGACGGCTGCTCCCCATCTGGTGCAACAGATGGAATCGGGGCAGTCGTTTCTTTTTCAGTTGCCATTCCCGCCTCCCGTGTTCCGCTCGATCCAGTCGATGAGCTTGTCCTTCGGCACGAGCAGCCGCTTACCGATGCGCAGCGTGGGAAAGGTCCCCGTGTTGAGGAGCTGATACGCTCCCGCACGCGAGATGCCCAGCGCCGCCGCAAGCTGATTGGCGTTCAGCACCGCGGGCAGATTTTCGTAGTTGTTGTTCATGTATGACCTCCTTTGAAAATTTTAGTTGACATTATGGACTATAAAGATTATAATGCACAATGTAACTATCATGGTTTGATTGTATAATGTTGATACGAAAAAGTCAATAGATAATTTCCAACATCTATTTTGGTATATCTAACAGGAGGACAGCTATGGTCTTTCCCGAACACATGGAGTTCCGATATTACATCACGCCGGAGCGAAAAGAACACTTTGCACTGTATGACCGAACCTTGGGCAGCCGCATGACCTGTTTGGAATCGACGCAGGACCTTGGCCAATGTCTCATCGACCTTTACGATACGGACTTCTATGATGCCTATTGCGTATTGTCCGAGATCAATAAGCTGGTACAAACGGAGAAGAACGAGGCCGCATGGAGGAAGCTGCTGGAGCTGTCACTGCCGCTTTGCAAAGTGCATCCGTTCTTTGGGCTGCTCGCAAAGGAGCTGAGCGAGCTGGAATCGGCATACGCGCACGGTCAGGATGCTGACGCAGCGCTTGTCCTTTCATTTGCCAACGATTTTGAAGCCATCGTCCGTGATGCAAAGGCGCTGATCGAAGTATGTCTGGATGACCGGTACAAGCCGGACTACTCCACGGCAGAGCGTTACCGCGAGGCGCATTACGATGCGTTGCTCCATTTCGACGATATGCGCTATGGCGAGCTTGCCACAGAGGAGGTCATGCTGGACAGCCCAGCGTATAACAGCGCCTACCATTACAGCGTGGAGATACTGCGGGAGCGCGGGATCAAGACTGCGCTGCGCGAGGTGCTTTACCCAAACACCGTGCGCGACCTCTACAACTACTTGAAGGCGTACTGTCTCCGCCTGCCGCTCCCGATCCACAAGTGCAAAAACTGCGGCAGATACTTTGTTGTGACTGGCAACATCACGCAGGACTACTGCACACGGTTGATGGAAGGCTCGGAAAAGACCTGCCGCCAAATGGGAGCCGTGGTGCAGTATCAGAGCCGTCAGATGAAGAATCCCGCCACGAGGGAATTTACACGCTCCTACAAGGCCCACAACGCCCGTGTGCGGTACGGAACGATGACCAAGGCAGAATTCTCCGCATGGTCGAAGATGGCGCGGGAAAAGCGCAACGCCTGCGTAGCAGGCAAGCTGCCGCTCGAAGACTTTGTCGCATGGCTCGACAGCGACAAACAGCGATAAAACAACGGACTGACTGGCCGTTTTATGATTTCAGAAGAAATGGAGGAAACATTGGCAACACGAATGACAAAAGGAGCCAAGGGCGGCGGCACGATCCGCCAGCGCCCTGATGGGCGCTGGGAGGCGCGCTATACCCTTGGCATTGATCCCGGAACGGGAAAACAGATTCAAAAATCCGTCTATGGCAAGACGCAGAAGGAGGTAAGGCAAAAGCTCACCGCGATCACTGCGGAGATCGACAGCGGAACGTTTACCCAAGAGAACAAGACAACGGTTGAACAGTGGCTCAATATCTGGTTAAACGAATACATGGGCGATAAGAAATACGGAACGATACGAAACTACAAAAATGCCTGCAGGTATCATATCATTCCGTATATCGGTCAATGCCGTTTATCCGATCTGAAGCCGCACATGATTCAAACCCTATATAACAGGCTTCAACGCGGAGAAGACGACAAGCCACCCCTGTCACCAAAAACCATCCGCAATGTGCATGGCGTCCTCAGCAAAGCACTGAATCAAGCAGTGTGGAATGAAATGATCCGCTCGAATCCGGCACAGTTGACCACTCTCCCACGCAAAGAGCAAAAAGAAATTGAGACTCTTTCCGACAAGCAAATTCAACAGTTTTCCATGTTAGTCGAGCAGGACAGCTATCGTGCCATTTTGAAATTCATTCTTTTCAGCGGCGTCAGAGAGTCAGAAGCAATTGGGTTGACGTGGGACTGTATTGATTTTGACCGAGGTACGATCCGTGTCTATCATCAGATGTTAAAGCGTACCAAGGAAGCAGGTGGTTATACGTTGGCGTCCCTTAAGAATGACAAAGAGCGTCTGCTGACTCCGCCGCCGATGCTGATGACTATGCTGAAAGAGCAGAAGAGGGAGCAGGTGGAGCGGCGTATGAAAGCTGGCCCAGCATGGCATGGATGGAATTCTGTAGAGGAGCAGAAAACGTGGTTTGTCTTTACGACAGAGTTTGGTGACCACTACTGCCCGCAGACGGTGTACGCACATTTCAAAAAGATCGCAAGGCAAATCGGTGCGGAGAAGGCGAATGTCCATAGCTTGCGCCATACCTATGCAGTGCTCTGCCTTCAGAACGGTGATGATGTGAAGACCGTGCAGTCAAATCTTGGCCATGCAACGGCAGCATTTACGCTGGATGTGTATGGCCATGTCTCTGAAAAAATGAAACAAGACAGTGCAAACCGCATGGAAGCCTATATGCGGGGCACTGTCTATGGAAAGACCCAAAACGGTTAAAGGGTCAAATAAAGGGTCAGAAACGAGAAAAGAGGTCTGAAACCCTTTGGTTTCAGACCTCTTGCTGGCAGCGGGAGAAGGATTCGAACCCTCACATACAGAGTCAGAGTCTGCTGTGCTACCCTTACACAATCCCGCTATTTGAACCTGTTCGCGTCACGAACAGGTATTATTATAGCAAAATAAATCGTTTTGTCAAGGGGAAAAATGAAAAATATTGAAAAAGTTTTTTTGGCCGGGAATTTGTTGCGCTAAACGCAAATTTGACCTGATTTTCTCTGTTTTTCGCCTCAAGGCGTACCGGGCAAAAGCCGCAGTCAGAAATTGACCGCGGCCTTTGCAGAATGGAATCAGTCGTAGCGCAATGCATCGATGGGGTTCAGATTCGCCGCTTTCCGGGCAGGCAGGTAGCCGAACACAATGCCGATCCCCGCCGAAACTCCGAAGGCCATCGCCACCGCTGCGGCGCTGGGGCTGACGGTGATGGGGGTATCCGGCATCAGCGTGGCGATCACCGTGGTAGCCACCGACGAAAGTGCGTAGCCCAGCCCGATGCCCAGCAGGCCGCCCAGTGCCGAGGTGGTGGCCGCCTCCATGACGAACTGCCGCATGATCGCGCCCTCTTTGGCTCCCAGCGCCTTGCGAATCCCGATTTCCCGCGTCCGTTCCGTGACGGATACCAGCATGATATTCATAATGCCGATGCCGCCCACTACCAGTGAAATGGCGGCGATGCCCGCCAGAATGTAGATGATCATGTTCACCATGGAATTCATGCTGTCCAGCATCTCTGCCATGGAGATGACGGTATAGGCGTTATCGTCGGAAAAGATATCATAGAGCTTGTTTTCCAGAAAGGTTTTGGCTTCGGAAATATTGTCCGTATCCTGTACGGTGATGGTGTAGTTGCTGATGGCGCCGGTAAAGCTGAGGCGGGCAGCTGTGGAGTACGGCAGGTATACGCAGTCGTCGGTGCCGCCTTCTTCCAGCTCACTTCCCTTCTGAGACATAATGCCAACGACTGTAAAGGAGGTTCCATTTACGCGGATGGTCTGCCCCACGGCGTTCCCGCCGAAGTAGGCCATGTTCAGGTACTGCCCCACAATGCAGACCTTTTTCCGGCCTGTAATGTCCACGTAGTCCAGATTCCGGCCCTGTGCGATGGTGTAGCCTTTCATGTCAAAGTAGTCCTCGCTGACGCCGGTGACGGTGGAGGTGGAAATGCTGTCGCTGCCGATTTTCACTGCGCCCATCATGGTCACCGTAGGTGAGATCTGCTTGTAAAGATCCTGATTTTCGCTGACCAGCGCGTACATCTGATCTTCCGATACACTGCGGGAGGAGCCGCGGCCCAGAATCTGCACCGTCAGGGAGTCAGTCCCCATGTCGGCAAAGCTGTCTTCGATGTAGCCCTGCATCCCGTTGCCGAGGCCCACAATGACGATGACAGCGCACACGCCGATAATGATGCCCAGCATGGTGAGAAGAGTCCGCACCTTGCTGCTGAGAATGTTCTTGACGGCCATCTGGAAGGTTTCCAGCAGATTCATGATCCCGCCCCCTCTCCGGTAAGCGTGGGAGACACCACAGCGTTGGGGTCGTGGGCGTTGCCGTCGTAGATCACATGGCCGTCCTCCAGCCGGATGATCCGTTGGGCCTGCACGGCAATGGAGTTATCGTGAGTGATGAGCACCACGGTGTTTCCGTCGTCGTGGAGCTTTTTCAGCATTTCCAGCACCTCCCGGCCAGTGTGGGAATCCAGCGCGCCGGTGGGTTCGTCCGCCAGAATCACGGCGGGGTCACCTGCCAATGCCCGTGCGATGGACACCCGCTGCTGCTGGCCGCCGGAGAGTTGCATGGGCTTGTGCTTCAGCTTATCCCCCAGTCCCACCATTTCCAGCGCCTGTTTTGCCCGCACATGGCGTTCCGCCTTGGGAACCCCGGCGTACATCAGGGGAACCTCCACGTTCTCCTGCAAATTCAGCTTGGGCAGGAGGTTGTACTGCTGGAAAATGAAGCCCAGCATTTTGCTGCGGATCTCCGCCAGCTGGTTTCGGTTCATCTGTCCTACATCCTGCCCGTCCAGCAGGTAGGTGCCGGAGGTGGGGACATCCAGACAGCCGATGATATTCATACAGGTGGATTTGCCGCTGCCGGACTGGCCCACGATGGCCACAAATTCCCCCTTTTGAATCTGAAAGGAGATGTTGTCCGCCGCCTTCACCGTGGTGTCCCCCATCTGGTAATACTTGCAGACACTCTGAAATTCAATAAGAGCGCTCATCTCAGAAACCTCCCCGGCCGCCGCTGGGGCCGCCGGAGGTCATTCCTCCGCCGCCGGGCATACCGCCTCCCTGACCGCCCATATCGCCGCCGGGTATGCCGCCCATCATGAAGTCAGAGCTGCCGGAAGCGGTCCGCAGGTAGGCCACGGCGTCTCCCTCCTGCAAGCCGGAGGTCACTTCAATATAGCTGTCATCACTGACGCCGGTTTCCACGGAGACGTATACATAGCCCTCCGGGGCCTCCTGATCCAGCGCGTTGACGGCGCTGGGAGAATCGGCGGTAATGAGAACCGTATTGCCCCGGTTCACCGCAAGGCTGGGAATGGCCAGCACATCATCTGCCGAGGAGAGGACGATTTCCGCGTCCACGTTCATGCCGGGCCGAAGGCCCTCGGTGTCGTCGATGCGGACGGTGACAGGATACGTGGTGGTGCCGCCGGAAGTAGTGCCCACCACGGAAACCTTGGTTACAACGCCGGTGAAGGTCTGGCCATCCTTGGCGTCGGAGGTGATGTTCACCACCTGGCCTACCGCCACGTTGTCAATGTCCAGCTCATCGATGTTCAGGGTCATCTGCAGATAGCTCAGGTCATAGATCGTGCAGAGGGCGTTGCTGGAATTGCTGCCGGTCCCCACGTTATCTCCGGCCTTTACCGTCTTTTCCACCACCGTGCCAGTGATGGGTGAGGTGATTTTGTAATCGTCCAGACGGTTCTGGACATTTTCCACGCTGTCTCTGGCGTTGGAAAGGTTGTTCTTTGCGTTGGTGATCTGGCTGTCCACGCTGTCGCCGGTGATGGTGCAGAGCTTCTGCCCGCTGGTCACGCTGTCGCCGGGCATCAGGGTCAGGCCGGTGATTTTGCCGGATGCCTCGGCGGTGATGGTGGAACCTGTGCCGATTTTCACAGCGGTCTGCCCGTAGCTGGTGTAATTGCCGATGGTGGCGCTGGCGGTGCAGTCACCGCTGACAAGGCCGGGGTTGGCAGCCTTGACCCGGACGGTGGTCATCTTCATGCCGGTGCCGTTGGCAATGGAGCTGCCGCCTACCTGGGCCACCGTGCCGTCCAGATATCCGGCGTAGCCGTTGATGTAGATTTTAGCAGGCTGCCCCACATAAAAGTCCCCGTCGTTGGCATAGGAAAACTGGAAGTCAATGGACAAATCGTCGTTGGCGGCGATCTTCAGGATCTCCGTTCCGGCATTCACCGTGTCGCCGTTGCTGACGTACACCTCGCTGACGGTGCCGCTGATATCCGCTGTGGGGTACTTGGCTTTCACCGCCTGAGAATAGCTGTTCTGGGCCTGAGAATAGCTGTTCTGGGCCTGGGACTCCGTGGTGGAAACGTCGGAAGAGTCAATGGTGTAAAGAAGCTGGTCCTTCTCCACGGTGTCCCCCTCCTCAAAGGTATCGCTGAGAACCTCGCCGGAAACCAGCGTGGTGACGGTATAGGAATCTGCCGGTTCCAGTGTGCCGCTGCCGGTGAGGGAATTGGTAATGCTCCGTTTCTCAACGGCTGCCGTGGTATAGGTGGTCTCGGTGTTGTCCGTCCTGGCCTTTGCACGGTTCAAAAGAACCGTACCGCCTGCCACAGCGGCCACCGCCAGCAGGCACAGGGCGATCCATTTTCTGTTTCTTTTTCCGGCAAACAGCTTTTTCCCCTTCTCCGCCGGTTTCTGAGGAGACTGTGTGGTGTTATCTGCCATATCGTTCATCCTTTCCTGAATGGGTTTCGGTTTGCGTGTTCCAAGGTATCATCCTTTGCTGAACCGGCGCTGAAAAAAGAATGAACTTTTTGGAAAAATGTTCGCCGCAAAAAGCCCCGGCCTTTCAGTTTGAATTCAGAATTTCAGAGTATGCTGTCGATAACGAAAACAAACCGGGGAGCTGTTTATGAAAGTACTGGTCATTGAGGACGAAAAGCTGGTGGCAGAGTCCATCCGCGCCATTCTGGAACACAAGGGATTTGAAGTGGAAACAGTGTACGACGGTGAGGCCGGCACGGAGTACGCAGAGCTGGGGATCTATGACCTGCTGATTCTGGATGTGATGATGCCGAAGCTCAACGGCTTTCAGGTAGCGCAGCAGGTGCGGGCAAACCGCTGCAATACGCCCATCCTGATGCTCACGGCCCGGTCGGATCTTGAGGATCGGATCCGGGGACTGAACGCCGGAGCGGACTACTACCTGACAAAGCCCTTCGATTCCCGCGAACTGCTGGCCTGTGTCAATGCCCTGCTGCGCCGTCAGGGCGATCAGGTGGATGAATTGAGAATGGGCAACACCGCGCTGAATCTCGCCTCCTGTATGCTGGAATGTGGGGAAAACAGCGTCCGTCTCTCTGCGCGTGAGTTTGACGTAATGCGTTTCCTGCTGCAAAGCAAGGGACGGGTGCTGTCCAAGGAAATGATTCTGGCACGGGTATGGGGCTATGACTCCAACGCCGTGGAAAACCATGTAGAGGTATATGTGGGTTTTCTGCGGAAGAAGCTGGCCAGCATCGGTTCCAATTTGAAAATCGAGGCTATCCGCCGCCTTGGCTACCATCTGGAGGCGGAAGAATGATTCGGAAGCTGCGGCTGAAATTCATCTGCGTCAATATGCTCATCGTCACAGTGATGCTGACGGGGATTTTCACAATGGTCTACCACTTTACACGATACGGAATGGAAACCAGAAGCATTGCCATGCTTCAGGCCGTGGCGTCGGAGCCGTTTCAGCACAACCGGCCCGGTGATCTTCTTGACGGCGTTCAGCTTCCCTTTTTTATTCTGGATCTGGATGCAGCAGGAAATATCATGGAAACCGACGGCTATTTTGACCTGTCAGATCTGGATTACCTGCAAACGCTGGTCTCCGCCGCAGACAATGCCGGAGGGCGCGACGGAGTTCTCTCCGCTTACGGTCTGCGGTTCTGCCGCAGCATCACCCCCCGCGGGGAGCGGATCGCCTTCGCCGATATATCCAGCGAACGGGCCACCTTGTCCAATCTCATAAAGACCTGTATTCTGGTTGGAGCGGCCTGCTTTGCCGCATTCCTGCTCATCAGCTGGCTGCTGGCCCGGTGGGCTGTCAAGCCGGTGGAAACGGCGTGGAAGCAGCAGCGGCAATTCGTGGCGGATGCCTCCCATGAGCTGAAAACGCCGCTGACGGTCATTATGACCAACGCGGAGCTTCTGAACAGCCCGGACTTCGATCAGGCACACCGCAGCCAGTTTGCTGCCCACATCCTCACCATGTCCCGCCAGATGCGCCAGCTCATTGAGGAGATGCTGGATCTGGCCCAGACGGACAATGGGCAGGGAACTCTGGTATTTTCACCCGTCGATCTCAGCCGTCTGGTCAACGATGCCGTTCTCCCCTTTGAGCCGGTATTCTTTGAACGGGGACTGACGCTTACGGCGGATATTCAGGAACATATCACGGTTTCCGGCAGTCAGCAGCATCTGCGCCAGATTACGGATATCCTGTTGGACAACGCGCAGAAATATTCGTCCCCTGCCGGCGAAGTGACGGTACAGCTGACCCGGCAGGGCGGGCGCTGCCGGCTGTCGGTATCCAATCCCGGCGATGCGCTTTCAAAAGCAGAACGGGAAGACATTTTCAAGCGCTTTTATCGGACGGATGAAGCCCACAGCCAACGGGGCAGCTACGGACTGGGACTCTCCATCGCCGCCAATATTGCCGCCATGCACCGCGGGAAAATCTGGGTGGAAAGCAGCAATGGTCGGAACATCTTCCATCTGGAACTGCCAGTGAAGTCAGGCGGACGCTGCGGCGCAGGCCAATCATCATGATGCGTAAGGAGCGGTACGGTTTTTAACCGTACCGCTCCTTTGCGTCGGAACTTCGTATTGAGACCGGCAGCCTCTGCTACAGAATGATGCAGATCAATCCGCCGCTGCCCTCATTGATGATCCGGGTCAACGTTTCCTGAAGCTTTTTCCGGGCGTCCTCCGGCATCCGCTTCAGTTTGGTTTGCAGGTCGTCGCTGACCACCTCATGGAAACTGCGCCCGAAAATGTTGGACTGCCAGATCTTGCTGGTATCGCCCTCGAATTCCTGAAGCAGATAATTCACCATATCCTCCGATTGCTTCTCGTTGCCTACAATGGGGCTGACCGCCGTCTCGATATCTGCCCGGATCATGTGTATGCTCTGGTACAAACCGAAGTCTTTCCTTTGGACCTTTTTATCACGAAATTCTGCTGCTCCGGCATCCCTTTCAGATAGACAGTAACATGAACCATCCTCTTATCCTCTGTCCCCATAACCTCCATGTGATCCAGCAAGGCATCCACGAGGCCAACCGTAAACCCTTCCGAGAAATCAAGCTCTCTGGAAATCACCTGCTTTAATGCCCGGATATACTGAACTCGATTCTGGTCATCCTGTCGCTGCTTCTCCAACTCTGCCAGACGATCTTCCAATGTTTTCAGTTCTGCATTGAAACCCTCATTCCGGACAGCAAACTCTGCATTGGATAGGTTTCCGCTGATGCTCAAATCCAGCAGCCGGTCTTTGCGCTGCAATATGGCATCCATCTCAGCCTTGCATTTTGCAGCTTTCACTTCGATTTTATCCTTCGTGTCAACGGAACTGTAAATGTGGATCAGTTCTTCTACGATCTCTGACTTATACTTGGCAACTTCCTCTAATGATTGGCGTAAAATATCGTCTATTTCAGAGGTGTAAAGGGTTGGCATTTCACACCCGCTCTTGCCGTTTTTCACATATTCCTGACACTGCCACACCTCTTTATTTCCACTTTTGTAGCGATAAAGACTTCGATAGTAGGGTGTCTTGTGGATGCCGCAGATGATCTTTCCACTGTATGGGTACTGGTTCTGATAGCAGCTTTTATCCTTAGCGCTCTGTTTCTCTGACCGGCGCATCAACAGCCGATTCGCCTTGTCCCACAGTTCTTCCGTCACAATAGGCGGTACATTTTCTTCATCCCGGTACATGATCCACTCATCCGGCGAAAAATATTTGACGTTCTTCAGCTTGTAATCAATCTTACTGGTTTTTCCTCCGCAGTACCACCCTTTATACTTTGGATTGCTGAGAATCCCCCGCACTGTACTGAAGGAAAACCCTCTGCCGTTGCTGTTTTTATAGCCGTGGTCTGTCAGATAATGAGCGATTGCCCGGACACCCATATACTGATTGGCGTACAGATCAAAAATCAAACGGACGATCTCCGCCTCTGTCTCGTCAATCACCAACTTTCCATCCTGCTTCCGATAACCCCAAATTCGGTTGCTTCCCAACACCACACCGTTTTCAATGGCACGTTTGAAGCCGAACTTCACACGCTCTGAAATCTTGCGTACTTCATCCTGTGCGATACTGGACATGATGGTTAAACGCAGCTCCGCATCCGGCATCAAGGTGTTGATGTTGTCCGACTGAAAAAAGACGCCTACACCACATTGAAGCAATTCCTGTGTGTAGCGGATGCTATCCAACGTATTGCGGGAAAATCGGGAGATCTCTTTTGTCACAATAAAGTCGAATTTCTTTTCATGGGCATCTTCGATCATCCGTAAAAAACGTTCCCGCTTTTTTACACTGGTGCCACTGAGTCCTTCGTCCACATACCCCTCAACAAATGTCCAGTTTGGGCAACGCTGGATAAAATCGGTATAGTAGCTGACCTGTGCAGACAACGAGTGTAATTGCTCGTCCTTATCTGTGGAAACGCGGGCATAGTATGTAACGCGCAGCGGAAGATCATAAATAGTCCGTCCTGAAGTTAAGGCATTTCGTATTTCATAAATATCCACAGGCAGCCTCCGTAACTTCTGTTTGTTCAAATATCATGCTATAAGGAACGCAATTTTTCAATCGCCTCTCCCCTGCTATCCACTATATCAAAAGTAAATATGCTTCTTTGTCGAAATCAGCATCGTTAGCCTCCATTCAATTTCAAGCATTGCGGCATTTCTTTTCTCTAAACCAAAAAGCGGCATATTTGTAAGGTACTGTTCCTCAACAGGTATCGCCATATTCGGCAGGCATACGTTCATACACATTTCTCTCTTTCATCCGCATTGATAGGTTGTATCCAGCGACGGGCCACATAGTCCTCCAAATCCCGTCCCTGCCGCATGGCTTCGGTGTCCTCTTTCTCCGCTGCCCGTCCGGTTTTATCTGCCCAGACAGAAAAAGGGCTTGCCCATCTGGACAAGCCCACGATCCCGGCAGCGTCAGAGCCGCCGATCGTTTTTCTGCGCCGCATGAGCCATTCTTCCCGGCTCATGCCTTTGGTAGATACTCTCTGGATTCCTCGCATAGTGTACCCCCTCCTTTATTTCATGCAAAGAGCGGCCATTCTGTCCAACAGGACATGGCCGCTCATTACCTTGTTCCAAGTATTTTCCTGATAGGTTTTCGTATTCCGGTGGGGCATACTGTGTGTCACAAGATCGCTGATGGCATTGATCGCGCCCCAAGCAGTTCCACGGAACCTCCTGATGTCCGGGGCGAAGTAACAGATCATAAACTCGTCTTTGATCTTATCAATGGTAGCCTTTTCCCGCTCGGAGGTTTTGTCCGTAACAGGAAAGAGTTCGTTCAGGATTTCCCGGATCTCATCATCCTGAATAGCCTTATTGGCTGCCATATCCGCATACTGCGCCAGCCCGTCCATATAATCCTCTGCGCGGAACAAGCAGTCCCGTGCTTCGTTCAGGCGCTCATGCACATTTTCCGTATGCCGCATGGACCAGGTGCGTTTCGCGGTTGCCAGTGCCACGTTCAGAGTATTCTTGCAAACCACCCGCACCGGCGTCATGCAGACCCGGACGCCGCTGCTGCCATCATGGGCGTTGGTAAAGCAGAGATAAGGTTCTACGGCATCACCGGCGATCTTTTGTTCCGCCAGCTTCGCCAGAAGCCAGATCTGCTTGCCCTCCCGGAGAGAGCCGGCGGTTTCGTAGCGGACATCCCCACCGATGAGGCCGTCCGTAAATTTGAAAGCGTCCCGGTTCTGCACCACCTTGTAACGATCTCCCACCACACCCAGCACGCTGTCATCGCTGTCCCGCACGTTGGCTTTGAAGCCCCGGATAACGCCGCCTCTGGAATTGAACACGTTTTCTTGACGGACATTCCAATCCAATCCCGCAAAGCGCAAAGCGTCCTCGCTGTTAGGCGCTTCGGATACCTCCACTCCCAGACCGTGCCACGGTTTCTCCCGCACATACATCATCGTTTCCACGTTCACTGCCATTTTTAAGTACCTTCTTTCTCAAAATTTCACCGAAAATGCCCTGCGATCCGCTGCCCTATGATACGCAAGATCGCCGAAGCGTCTCCGGTGTCATTTGATAGTATCTAATTGAAATCCGGTGCTTTTACGTTGTAAAGGTAAAAACATACCCAGTTGAGAATGCCAAACTTTCTCAACTGGGTAATACGTATAAAGTTCTGTTATCGTTGCCCATTCCCGCACCTATTAGAGTAGTGAGGTGTTAACAGGGACAATACAATCAGGCTGGTTCTCGCAGCCATCACATTACTTTGTGTTTATTTCATTATTTCCCTGATGTCCGTGACAATGCAGTGAACCATAAGTTGTATTGACATACGATAACAGGAATGATACCATCAGTATGTCGAAAACGAGCAGATGGGGGATAATAATATATATGACACTAAATCAATTAAAGGTGGGCGCCTCCGGCACCATTACCGCAGTAGGCGGTGATGGTGCTCTGCGCTGTCGGTTGTTGGATATGGGGCTGATTCCTCACACAAAAGTGGCATTACAGAAAATTGCTCCTATGGGTGACCCGATTGAGATTCAGGTCCGAGGCTATGAGTTAACTCTCCGGGTAGAGGAGGCTCAAAAAATCGAAGTGGAGGAGGATGCCAAATGACCTTTGCACTTGTCGGTAATCAAAATTGCGGAAAAACCACATTATTCAACGCCCTTACCGGTTCTAATCAGCATGTTGGAAACTTCCCCGGCGTTACAGTCGATCAAAAAATGGGCGAAATGCGGGATGAAAAAGGTTGCTCTGTGGTTGATTTGCCGGGCATCTATTCTTTGCGGCCTTATACACAGGAAGAAATCGTTACTCGGGACTTCATCATTAACCAGAAGCCAGACGGTATCATTAACATCGTGGATGCCACCAACATTGAGCGAAATCTGTACTTAACGCTCCAATTGCTGGAACTGCGAGTCCCTATGGTACTGGCGCTGAACATGATGGACGAGGTACGCGCCAACGGCGGCTCTATTGATGTACAAAAGATGAGCAGTGCCCTCGGGATTCCCGTGGTGCCTATCGCTGCGGCTAAGGGCGAGGGCGTTAGTGAACTGGTAGATCAGGCAATAACTGTGGCCCGCAGGAAAGTTTTTCCTAAAGTTACAGATTTTTGCTCAGAAACTTCTGCTGTCCACCGCTGCATTCATGCGGTCATGCATCTGATTGCAGATCATGCCGACCGTATCGGCATCCCTGCACGGTTTTGCGCCGCCAAGCTGATTGAGGGCGGTGACGATCTATCCGATCAACTGGGATTGGATGAAAACGAAAAGGAACTTTTGGAGCACTGTATTGTCCAGATGGAGGCCGAAACGGGTCTGGATCGCAATGCCGCTCTGGCGGATATGCGTTATAGCTTTATTGAAGGAGTAGTAGAAGCATCCGTTGTAAAATGCCACGAGAGTCGGGAACACGCCCGTTCTATAAAAATTGACCGGATCCTTACCGGTCGGTATACCGCTATTCCAACCTTTCTGGCAATCATGCTCGTGACCTTCTATCTCACCTTTCATGTTATTGGGCAGCGGCTATCCGATTGGTTAGAGGTTGGAGTCAGTGCCTTAACTACTGTGGCAGATCATGCTTTAACGGCTTATGGTATTAACCCTGTGGTACATAGCCTGATTATCGATGGTATTTTTGCCGGCGTCGGCAGCGTACTGGTATTTCTGCCCATTATTGTGACGCTGTTCTTCTTCCTGTCAATTCTGGAGGATACAGGTTATATGGCTCGTGTTGCCTTTGTGATGGACAAGCCCTTACGAAAAATTGGATTGTCCGGCCGCAGCATTGTGCCAATGCTGATTGGCTTCGGCTGCTCTGTACCAGCTATCATGGCTACCCGAACTGTTTCCTCAGACCGGGACCGGAAAATGACAATTCTGTTGACACCCTATATGAGCTGTTCTGCCAAAATATCCATTTATGCCTTCTTCACCGCTGCTTTTTGCCAGAAGTATCAGGCCTTGGTGATGATGTCACTGTATTTGCTGGGTATCACGATTGGCATTGTTGCCGCTCTTATCATGGATCAGACAGTATTTCGCGGTAAGCCAGTTCCCTTTGTCATGGAACTGCCCAATTACCGCCTTCCGAGTCTCAAGAGTGTTGCTCTGCTGCTTTGGGAAAAGGCACGGGATTTTTTGCAGCGGGCGTTTACCGTAATTTTTCTGGCGACGATCATCATCTGGTTCCTTCAGAGCTTTGATACCCGGCTGAACGTTGTGACCGACAGTGCCGACAGCCTTCTTGCTTTGATTGGGCGATGGATTGCTCCGGCATTCGCCCCTCTTGGCTTTGCGGATTGGCGCTGCGCCACTTCCCTGATCTCCGGCTTTATCGCCAAGGAATCCGTTGTCAGCACGCTGAAAGTTCTGTTGGGTGGTGCGGCACTTACAACGTTGTTTGCCAGCCGTTCCGCCATCAGCTTTCTTGTGTTCACGCTGCTGTATACTCCTTGTATCGCAGCAGTGGCTACCATTCGTCGGGAATTTGGTTCTACCCTGAAAACGGTAGGCGTTGTGCTTATGCAGTGCTGTGTGGCTTGGATCACGGCCTTTATCGTCTATACTCTGGCAGGTATCCTGTGATGCGGATACGTGACTGGGTTTTACTCCTCGTTATTGCCGCTGCGGCAGTTGCGGCATTCCGAGGCCGGCGGAAAGGCTGTAATTGTGGCGATAGGAACGGCTGCTGTGGCGACTGTTCACGCTGCGGAAAACACTGTGACTAAAAAGAATAACAAAAATAGATTATTGACTTACACTTATATAGATCAACAAAGGACCTCCCATTAGCCTGATGTCAACAAGGAAGTTTTTTAACTGATGAGAGAAGTAGCGTAATGTACTTTGTATGTTACGCTGCTTTTTTCTTGCGTTTTACAATGATTTGCGATGATCCGCTTTTAAAATCAGGAGGCATCTATGGAATACGGCTATGCAAGGGTCTCGACAAAAGAGCAAAACGAGGAACGTCAGTTGATTGCTTTGCGGGCGGCGGGGCTTCACAAGCATCAAATTTTTCTGGATAAGCAGTCTGGGAAGGATTTTAACCGCTGCCAGTATCAGCGGCTGCTGCGAAGGCTGAAAAGGGGAGACACGCTTATCATAAAAAGCATCGACCGTTTGGGACGCAATTATCATGAAATTTTAGAGCAATGGCGTATCATCACAACGGAAAAGCAAGCCGCTATCGTGGTTCTGGATATGCCGCTGCTGGACACACATCAAAACCGAGATCTCACTGGTACATTGATAGCGGATATTATCCTTCAGCTTCTTAGCTATGTGGCGCAGACAGAACTGTCTTATGCGGTACTTAAAACATATTGAAAAGTACCAGTTTACCGGACAAATGAAAACCACTCTCGACATTCCTCCATCAAAAAAATAAAGGGCCGCAAAGCGGCCCTTTATTTTCTCTCTACAATCACGCTTTTCGCATGGTCATAAAGAGACTGTGAAATGATCCCCTTTCGGTACAGGCACTCGTTGATATGTAACATAACGCTGTTTTCCTGTAATGTATCCATCCGATCCCTCCATATTTTCACGAAACTGACCCGCTATCTGAATATTCCGACCGCACCGGGATATGGTAGAGCGCTCTGCCAATTGCCCCTCTTGCTCTGGGGCGATTCCGTACTCTCATACCACAACTACAGCATCCACCAGAAACACTCTGCCATTCTGCCGACTGGTGATTTTGAAGCTTCTGTTTGCTGTCTTGTATGTGGATACTGGGTGCGCTGGCTTTCAGGCGGACGCCGTACCGTCCCCCCTGCTTCATGATCTCCGGCTCCTCCAACTTCAGCTCGTCGATCCCCGGCACCACGATGCCGTATCCCGTCTCCCGGACGTCTTTCAGTGCCCCGGCCACCTTGTCGTACTCCGCTTTCACACCAGCCAGCTTCGTCAGCAGGCTCATCAGGTCGCCGTCATCCGCCACCTCAAAGCCGGACTGTTCCGACAGCGTTTGATAGAACATCTCTCTGGGCAGGCCGATCCGTGCGGAAGCCACGCCGGTTCCCAGATCGATGGCGGTAATGACCGCCTCGCTGACATTCTCGTTTTCCTCCAGCTGCCTGATGGCGGCGTTGATCTCCCGGATGTGGTGCAGCTCTGCTGTGCTTTGGCGGATGGCCTCATAGATCCCCGCTTTCATCGGGTGCTCTCCCGGCAGGGCGTCCACCCACGGCGGCAGGAAAATATCCAGCTCCCGCATGGGAAATTCATAAAGCACCGCTTTGAGGATCTCCCCCACATCGTCCTCTTCCAGCTGCAGGCAGTTTACCGGCACGCACTTTACCCCGTACCGGCCTGCAATATCCCCCGCAATGGCGATGGCCCGATCCGACTTTGGATCCTGAGAGTTCAGCAGGACGATGAAGGGCTTTCCGATCTCCTGCAATTCCCGGATGACCCGTTCCTCCGGCTCCAGATAGTCCTCCCGCGGGATCTCGGAGATGCTGCCGTCCGTCGTGATGACAATCCCGATGGTGGAATGTTCCGTGATGACTTTTCGCGTGCCGATCTCCGCCGCCTCCGTCATAGGAATGGGGTGGTCGTACCATGGGGTAGTGACCATCCGGGGCTGATCGTCCTCCATCTGCCCCAGTGCGCCCCGCACCATGTATCCCACGCAGTCAATGAGCCGGACGGAAAACGCCGCGCCGCCTTCCAGCTGGATCTGAGCAGCCTCCTCCGGCACGAATTTGGGTTCCGCCGTCATGATGGTGCGGCCGGAACCACTCTGGGGCAGTTCGTCACGGGCGCGCTCCTTGCGGTAGACATTTTCAATGTTGGGAATGATCTGCGTCTCCATAAACCGCTTGATAAAGGTGGACTTCCCTGTTCGCACCGGCCCCACCACGCCAATGTAAATATCTCCGGCGGTGCGGGTGGCAATATTCTGATAGATCGAGGTATTCATAGCATCCCGTCCTTTTTCCTCCATTTTATAATCCATTTCTATGTGACCGGCCGAAAAAGTATGACAGCCCGTCTGCGTTTGTTGATTCCCTACAAATCACAGCAGCGTCCCACTGCACAATTTGTCATTTCCTCTTCTTTACATTATCAATTTACCATGGTAAACTACTACCATAGTAAACAAGCAACCGCGACATAATTGGGAGGAATATTCAGATGAAAAAATTGACTGCTTTTGTACTTTCCGCTATGATGGTTTTGTCTTTGGCTGCCTGCGGCAGCAGCAAGGCCGAGACGCCTGCTGAGGACACCAGCACCCCCGCTGAGGATACCGCCCCTGCCGAGGATGCCAAGCTGACCTACGCCGTGGAAGCCGGTTCCGCCGGTGAGGAAGTGGCACTGGCCAACGGCTACAACGTTGTATCCGTGGACTCTCAGGCCAAGGCGCTGATGGAGGTGGAAGCCGGCACGGCTGACGCCGCCATCATCGACTCTCTCATGGCCGGCGCCATGGTAGGCGAAGGCACCAGCTATCCCAACCTTACCGTGACTGATCAGAAGCTCACCGAGGAGCTGTACGGCGTTGGTTGCCGCAAGGGCAGCGATCTCGCCTCTTTCATCAACAGTGTACTGGCCGACGCCTATGCCGACGGTACGCTGGAAACCACCGCTGAAACCTACGGCGTGCAGGCCGCTCTGGTGGAGCAGGCTGCTTCCGAGTTCACAGCTTCCGAGTCTGACAGCGATGTGCAGTACATCAAGGACAAGGGCAATCTGGTGATTGGCATCACCGAGTTTGAGCCCATGGACTATCAGGACGCCGACGGCAACTGGATTGGCTTCGACGCTGACATGGCCAAGCTGGTGGCTGAGAAGCTGGGCGTGGAGCCCGTGTTCACTGTGATCAACTGGGACAACAAGGTCTTTGAGCTGAACGGCAAGGGTATCGATGTGGTCTGGAACGGCATGACCATCACCACCGCCGCCCAGGAATCCATGGAGTGCACCAACGCCTACTGCAACAACGCTCAGGTCGTTGTGACCAAGTAATTCCGCAAATCATACAGCAAAGGCAGAGAGCGGTCGCTCTCTGCCTTTGAGCGGCATATTTCCTGCATATTCTTTCCTTCCTCCCCCTTCGTTCCCCCCATTATCACTACATAGAGGAGAATTTTTTCATGTTCTGGACTGTTACCCTCTCCATCCTGCAAGGCTGTAGTCAGGCGGCCAAGCTGTTTTTCCTGACGCTGCTGTTCGCGCTGCCCCTTGGTCTGGTAGTGGCCTTCGGCTCCATGAGCAAGTGGGCGCCTTTCCGGGCTTTGGCCTACCGGCAGCAGGAAGCGCGGGGCTTTGCCCGCTGGCTCTCCCAGCTCCGGCCCCTGTCTGCCCTGACCAACGTCATCGTCTGGATTATCCGGGGTACGCCGCTGATCCTCCAGCTCATCATCATTTTCTACGGTCCCGGCACTTGGTTTGGCACAAATCCGTGGAACGCCTTCCGGGACGGACGCATGACTGCCTGCTGCATCGCCTTTATCATCAACTACGCCTGCTATTTCTCCGTGATCTACCGAGGCGGCATTGAGGGCGTCCCGGCAGGTCAGCGGGAAGCCGGTGAGGTGCTGGGCCTGACCAAGCGGCAGATCTTCTTCAAGATCACCCTTTTGCAGATGGTCAAGCGGATCATCCCCCCCATGTCCAATGAGATCATCACGCTGGTGAAGGACACCTCTCTGGCCCGGACCATCGCCATCATTGAGATCACCATGGCCGGTGAAGCTTTTATGAAGTCCAAGGGTATCACCTGGCCTCTGTTCTATACCGGCGTGTTCTATCTGGCCTTTGTGGGTCTTTTGACGCTCCTGTTCAGCTTCATTGAGCGCAAGCTCAGCTATTTTAAGTAAGGGAGGGCTTTGAAATGTCGATCTTAACCGTACAGCATCTGGAAAAGCATTTTGAAAATACGAAGGTCCTCAATGACATCAGCTTCTCTCTGGAGGAGGGGCAGGCCCTTTCCATCATCGGCTCCTCCGGCAGCGGCAAAACCACCCTGCTGCGGTGTCTGAATTTTCTGGAAACGCCGGACGCCGGCACCATCACCGTACAGGACAAAGTGCTGTTTGACGCTGCGAAGCGCGCGGCCCAGTCTGAAGCGGAAATTCGGAAGAAGCGTCTCCACTTCGGCATGGTGTTCCAGTCCTTCAATCTCTTTCCCCAATACACGGCGCTGGAAAACGTGACGCTGGCACGGGAGCTGATGGCCAAGGACACAGGCGAAAGCAAGGAAGCCATCCGTACCGCCGGTATGGATCTTCTGGCGCAGATGGGGCTTGCCGACCGGGCAGATCACTATCCCCACCAGCTCTCCGGCGGTCAGCAGCAGCGGGTAGCCATTGCCCGCGCACTGGCGCTGCATCCTGACATTCTCTGCTTTGACGAGCCTACCTCCGCACTGGATCCGGAGCTGACCGGCGAGGTTCTGAAGGTCATCCGCGGCCTTGCCGAGCAGAAAACCACCATGATCATCGTAACCCACGAGATGGCGTTTGCCCGTGACGTAGCTGATCAGGTGATCTTCATGGATGGCGGCTTCATTGTGGAGCAGGGCGATCCCAAGCAGGTCATCGACCATCCGCAGGAGGAACGCACCCGTCAGTTCCTGTCCCGCTTTGCGGAGAACAACTGAAGTCAAGTCCCCCGGCGCTGAAAAGCGCCGGGGGACTTCCAATTTACGCCCGCTTTTTGGGAATCAGCAGGAGTTTTTCGCAGGGGATCTCCGATTCCCGTTCGATCTGGTTGGCCGCCAGAATATCCGGGATGGTGGTGTTGTACCGCTTCGCCACTTCCCATGCGGATTCCTGCTTTCCCCAATACCGCAGGATCAGGGACGGCGCGCCGGAAAGCTCCTTGGGATGCTCCTCCTCCAGTTCTGCCGATGCCACGCACAGCTTCCGGCTTCGGACACAGACCTCCACCTGAAAATCCACCGGGAACCGCACCTCGATCCCCCGGTCCCCCAGCGTTCCCTGTACCTCCTCGCCGCAGGCTGCTCCGGCCGTAACCGTGCAGTCTCCGGGCAGCTCCATGGGGCAGCAGACGTCAAAGCACCGCTCCGCAGACAGGCACGCGCCGCCTTCGTCCAGATACAGCGCCCGTACCGTGACCGCTGTCCGCAGCTGGGTGGTCTCCCCCTCCCGGCTTACGGAAACCGCCCCGCAGTCCGCACACAGGGACAGCACCGATTCCGCCGCCACGCCGATTTCCAGTACCTCCCGCACGGTCTGCCGTCTTGTCATGGTATCGTACAGGCTGCACAGATCCAGCTGGTTCGGCTCGTAACGGGTTTCATAAGCTGTGGAATAGAGATCTGTCAGCAGCGTAATTTCCCGGCTCTCCCGCAGGAGCGCCATGGCACGGTAGTAAATGGTCACAGCCAGCTGGCGGCCCTCATCGTCAGAGCCGTCGATCTGGATATCCGCCCCGGTGATCTGCAAATGCATGGACACCTGAACGTTTTCTGAAGCACTGTCAATTTCCATGATCTGCGAAAACGGCAGCTCCGATGAGGCGGAAGCCAGCTGCCCCCCGGTGGTGCGGTACAGCACAGACACCAGAAACACGTCCTTGAAGATCAGCTTGTTTCCGATGACCTTCGTCTCCGTCACCGTCCCGGATGTGCGGCAGTGAAGCAGTTCTGCCGCGCCTTCCCGGCCCAGAGACAGGGACATGGTTTCGGAGAAGGTCAGATCCTTTTCCGCGATCTGCCGCAGCAGGGTCGCTGCCTGTCCGCAGCAGCGCTTTTCCACCCGCTGTTCCGGCAATGTCTCCACGTCGGACGAGAGAGACAGGCATACCTTCCGATACCCCGTCAGATGCGTCACCAGCTTGCAGCGGGTAAAAATCTTCCGAGGATTCAGCATCCGGCTTTCCAGCAGTTCAATCTCCGTTTCCGCGGCGACATGGGTACAGTCTGACAGCCCCTCCCCCTGTGCGGTAAACGGCAGGGCAAATTCCAGCGCCCGGACGCCGGTCTCATTTTCCGGGGTGTATAACACCGTGACCCTGACCATGCCGGAAAGTCCCTCCTGCTCCGCTCCGCCATGGAGATAAACTGCGCCCTCCGCAGAGATGATCCGGGCAATATCCGGGCAGTAATCCGGAACGATGGTTTCGGTGGTTTCTTCCTGCGTCAGCGTCTGGGGTTCTCCCGGCTCGTATGTATCCAGACACTCCTTTTTCAGTTCCAGCTCCATGTTGGCACCCATCCTTTCTGTTCTTTGCACTTCATTGTACTTTATGAACAGCAGATTTCCGTTATGCCTGAATTCGGAACAGCTTTCTCAGAATCCCCCGCAGGGCCCTCGGTGATTTCCATACCACGATATTCATAAGTGCCTCCTCTCTACCGTCTCCAGCAGGCGCAGCCGCTGGCGATCAGCAGCGTGGCCACCAGAAACATCAGCATCCCCGTTGGGAAAATGGCTGCGATCAGGATTCCCGCTCCCATGGCGATGGCAAACATCCCGATGATGCAATTCCGCCCTCCCCGAAACATCAGCTCCGCCTCCTTTCCGATAGGCCAGTATATGGATTTTCCCTGTCCATGGTTCCGAATGGCTGAAAAGAGAAGCCGGACGCATGAAATGCGCCCGGCTTCTCAGCGTGTCAAAAGATTTTCGACACGCTGCTGCAAGTTTTTCTGTATCAGAAAAACTTATGATTGAAAACGAAAGACACCCTTCCTGGGTTTCTTTCGCAGCTATCTTCCTTCCCGCCGCGCAGCATTTTCGCGTTGATCGGCAGTCTCGGAAGCCGGACGCATGAAATGCGCCCGGCTTCTCTCACTTTGTCTGTTTTTCCTGCCATTCCTGCAAAGGCTTCAATTCTTCATACAGCCGCAGATAGCTCTGGTGGCGGCTGGGCTGGATTGTTCCGGCCTTCAGGGCCGCCAGCACGGCACAGCCCTTTTCCTTGGTATGGCTGCAATCCAGAAACCGGCACTGCCCCAGATAGGGCTGAAACTCCCGGAAGGTCTCCGGCAGGCGGCGCTTCAGCTCCAGATTCAGTTCTTCCGTCTCAAAGGAGGAAAAGCCCGGCGAATCCACCACTTCCGCCCCGCAGCTGAGGCGGAACAGCTCCACATGGCGGGTGGTATGGCGTCCCCGCCCCAGCGCAGTACTAACCTCGCCGGTTTTCAGGTGAAATTCCGGGTCCAGCGCATTCAGAATACTGGATTTCCCAACACCGGAGTTGCCTGTAAAGGCAGATACCTTTCCGGCAATCAGAGGTTTCAGATCTTCCAGTCCCTCCCCGGTTTCCGCGCTGATCCGCAGGGTTTGGAACCCGGCGGCGGTGTAAATGTTGTACAGCTCGTCTGCCGGGTCCAGATCGCACTTGTTCAGCAGGATGATAACCTGACAGTACTTCAACGCCGCAATAGCTGCCACCCGGTCAATGAGAAAGGGATCGGTTTGGGGAATCGCCGCCGAACCAATGACCACCAGCTGGTCGATATTGGCAACGGCCGGCCGGGTAAAGGCGTTCTTCCGGGGCAGGATTGCCTCCACGAAGCCCTCGCCGTTTCCAAGCTCCCGCACTGCCACCCGATCTCCCACCAGCGGGGACTGGCCGTCCTTTCGGAACTTGCCTCTGGCTCGGCAGGTCAGGATTTCCGTGCCGATATCCACATAATAGAACCCGCTGAGGGCCTTTTGAATTCTTCCTTCCGCCATACGTTCAGTTAAAGCTCCGTTCGTAAGACTGATCCTGATCCAGAACGCCGTCGAAATAGACCTTCACCATTTTCTTCCCGGTGCTGGAGATGGTGGTATTCACCGTACCGTCCGAAGTGTGAACCAGTTCGCTGTACTGGGGCGTCGACTCATCGCCCACATAGATCTCCACCTGCACCGTATCGCTGCCGTTCTGTGGCAGATCCACGGTGATGGGGACGGTGCTGTTGGCCAGTCCGGCGCTGACGCGGAACTGGATAGCGCTTCCTTCGTCCACTTCCGTGCCTGCTTCCAGACTCTGCCAGACGATGGTGCCGCCTTCCTTGTCGCTTTCCACCAGCTCGACGTCCGCAGCATCGCAGGTAAGGCCATAGCTGCCGATCTGAGCCAGCACCTTGTCGATATTCATCCCCTCAAAAGGCGGGACGATGACCGGCTTCGTCTCCGGCCCCTTGCTGATGATCAGCATCACCGTGTCGCCTTTTTTCAGGGTCTCTCCCGCTTCCGGCTTCGTTCTGATCACATGATCCGCCTCGATCTCATCTGAATACTGCTGCTGATTCTCCGGCGCTTCCACCGTCAGCTCCAGATTATACTCCTTGTTCAGCTTTTCCAGCAGGATTCGGGCATCCTGCAAAGACTGGTCTTTCAGATCCGGCATCTCGCCGGTTTCTTCCCCGGCGCTGACCCACACCTGAATCACCAGCTGGCTGCCCTTTCGGTTCTCGCCGCCCTGCGGATCCTGCCGCAGAATGTGGCCTTCCTGCACGTCTGCGCTGAATTCCGAACCTGCCTTCTGGATCTCAAAAATGTCCTTGACTCTGGGATTATTCTCCGCTTCCTCAATGGTCATGTCATACAGATCCGGCACCTGATACTGATCCGTCACCGGCGCACCGAACGAGCCGAGAATCGTTTTGAACAGCACCACCACCAAGGTGATGGCCGCCACAGCGACCGCACCGATAAGAACCCCCCGCTTGCCGTTTCCGCTGCTGCGGGGTTCTTCCGGCTCCTCCTGCTCCCGGCGGGGATAACTCCGCTCCGGCTGGTAAACCGGCTGAGCCGCCACATGACCTCCCACAGTTCGGATGGGCCGGGTGGGTTCATCACTCTCATCCGGCCGGAGATCAGAGAGGTCAAATTTCATTTCCACATTTGGATTTTTCCGAAAAGTCTCCAGATCTGCGATCATGGCGTCTGCGGACTGATAGCGATGCTCCAGATCCGGCGCCATGGCCTTCATACAGATCAGTTCCAGCTGTTCCGGGATGTCGGGATTGATCTCCCGCGGCGCCAGCGGAATGGAGCTGAGATGCTGGATGGCCACGGCCACGGCGGACTCGCCCTCAAAGGGCAGCCGCCCCGTCAGCATTTCATAGAATACAACACCGGAGGAGTAGATATCGCTGCGGGCGTCAGGCCGGTCGCCCCGCGCCTGCTCCGGCGAAATGTAGTGGACAGACCCCAGAGCCTCCTGCGTCAGTGTCTGGGCAGAATCCGCAAGACACGCAATGCCAAAATCAGCCACCTTCACGCTGCCGTCCCGCAGAACCATGATATTCTGGGGCTTGATGTCCCGGTGGATGATGCCGCGGCTGTGGGCGTGGCTGAGTCCCCGCATGATCTGAGTGATAAAGTGCAGGGACTCCCGCCAGTTCAGCTGACCCCGCTTTTCCATATACTGCTTCAGGGTGATACCGTCGATCAGCTCCATGACGATATACTCTGTGTCGCCGCCGCGGGACACATCGTAAACGGATACGATGTTGGGGTGGGACAGCTGCGCGACCGCCTGCGATTCGGCGTTGAACCGGCGGCGGAACTCCTCGTTCTGAGCCAGATCGCTCTTGAGAATTTTAATGGCCACCAGACGGTTGAGGCGATGGCACTTAGCCTTATAGACCACCGCCATGCCGCCTGTGCCGATGCGCTCCAGAATCTCATAGCGGTTGTCCAGCATTTTCCCGATGTATTGATCCATTCGTCTCCCCCCTCTCTTACAGCATCCGCATCAGGACGGCCGTCACGTTGTCCGGCGCGCCCTGAGACTTTGCAATTTCCATCAGTCGGTGCAGGCAGCTGTCCTCGTCCTGCCCATGCAGGACTTCAAACAGCATTTCCTGATCCGTGACCGTATTCACCAGACCGTCCGTACAAAGCAGCAGATAGTCGCCCTTTTCCATGGGGCGGATATAGCCGTCGCAGGAGGCGTTGGTATCCCGTCCCAGCGCGCGGGTGATCAGATTCCGGCTTGGGTGGTGTCTGGCTTCATCCGCCGTGATGTCACCGTGATCCACCATGGATTCCACCAGAGAATGATCCTTGGTAATGCGGGTGATCCCCGCTCTGGTGATGTAATAGGCACGGCTGTCCCCGACATTGGTGACAACTGCGCCGCCCTCATAAGCAATGGCGGACACCAGCGTTGTTCCCATATTGGAAAGCTCGTCATCCTCACTGGCCCGGTTCTCCACCGCCAGATTGGCCATGGCCACCGCATAGGAGGAAGCCTCCCGCAGCTGCTCCGGGGTCATATCCGGCTTCAGGATCTTTTCCAGCTCCGCCGCATAGGTCTCCGCCGCCAGTGTGCTGGCGATCTGACCGCCGGCAGCGCCGCCCATACCGTCGCACACGACGCAGACATCGCCGCCGCGGGCAATTCGATAGGCGTCCTGATTTTCTTTCCGTACAAGGCCGACATCGGTAATGGCCCATGTTTTCATCATGATTCCATCCCTCCTTTTTCCCGTTCCTCCATTTCCTTCCGCCGCAGCTGGCCGCAGGAGGCGTCAATGTCTCCGCCCAGGCTCCGCCGCACGGTGGCGGTGAGGCCGTGGGATTCCAGCCGCTTCTGGAAAGCCGCGATCCGGCGGGAAGGCTTCAGTGGACTCTCTACCACATCGTTCAGGGGAATCAGGTTCACATGACCTGGCATCCCCTTCAGCTTTTTTGCAATGAGATCCGCCTGCCAGTCGTGGTCATTGACCCCGTCGATCATGGCATATTCAAAAGAGATCCGCCGCCCGGTTTTCTCAAAATACCGATGGCAGGCGTCAAACAGCTTTTCCACATCGTAAGCTCGGTTCACAGGCATGATTTTGGAGCGGGTCTCGCTGTCCGGCGCATGAAGGGAAACCGACAGCGTCAGCTGCAATTCCAGCTCCGCCAGCCGCTCAATTCCCGGAATCACGCCGCAGGTGGAAAGCGAGATATGCCGCATCCCGATATTCAGCCCGTCCGGGTGGTTCACCAGCTCCAGAAAGCGCAGCACATTGTCCAGATTGTCCAGCGGCTCGCCGATCCCCATCAGAACGATGTTGGAAATGGGCAGCCCGGAGTCCTTCTGGGCAAAAATCACCTGATCCAGTATCTCGGAAGCTGTCAGGTTTCTCACCTTGCCAGCGATGGTGGACGCACAGAAAGCGCAGCCCATCCGGCAGCCCACCTGCGAGGAAACACAGACGGTGTTGCCGTGGTGATACTGCATGACCACCGTTTCAATGCAGTTGCCGTCCATCAGCTCCCACAGGTATTTGATGGTGCCGTCCAGCCTGGAAACCTGCTTCCGGGCCACAACAGGCGCCGTGATGTAACACTGCTCCTTCAGCTTTTCCCGCAGGGGTTTGGACAGGTTGCTCATCTCGTCAAAGGAAGTGACTCCCTTATGGAGCCATGTAAAAATCTGCTTGCCCCGGAAGGACGGTTCCCCCATATTTTTCAGGGTCGCCGTCATCTCCTCCAGAGTCTGGGATTTCAAATCAATCATAGTTCCTCGTTATGTCCGCTTCATGCGGCAAATATAGAATCCGTCGGTATGGTGACACTGGGGCCACAGTGTCAGCTGCCCCTCCGTCTCCCCCACCGGCTCAGGCAAAGAGAATCCGTCCCGGCGGAAGTCACTGTGCTCCGTCAGGAACGCGTCCGTCACCTGCTCGTTTTCCTCCGGCAGAATCGTACAGGTGGAGTACACCAACACGCCGCCGGGAGCTACATATCTGGCGGCATTGTCCAGCAGCGCCGTCTGGATGATCGGCAGGGTAAACAGATCGTCCGCCCTCTTATAGCGCACATCCGGCTTTTTTCGGATGATGCCGAGGCCGGAGCAGGGCGCATCCACCAGCACCACGTCAAACCGTTCCGCCCATTCCGGCCGGAAGACCCGGCCGTCCCCGGCAGAGGTGGTAATGGAGGTCAGCCCCAGCCGGGCCGCGCCCTCCTGAATTCGCTTCAGCTTGTTTTCATGGAGGTCACAGGAGACGATCCCCCCCTGATCCTCCATGGCAAAGGCTGCACTGAAGGACTTGCCGCCGGGGGCGGCGCAGAGATCCAGCACCTTCTGCCCCGGCTGTACGCCGGCAATCAGGGATACCAGCCGGGCAGCGGGGTCCTGCACCAGCATCTTCCCGTTTCGGAACGGTTCCAGCGTGGTCAGATCTCCGACCCCGGTCAGCTCCAGACAGCCGGGAACCCATGGATGGGGAACCGCCGCAACGCCCCAGCCGCTCAGTTCCCGGATCAGGCTCTCCGGGTCTGTTTTCAGCGGGTTCACCTGCACCGTCAGCGGCGGCGTGCTGTTATCGGCCTTTAAAAACGCTTCCGTTTCCTCCCGGCTCAGAATGGCCAGCAGCCGCTTCACCAGCCATTTGGGATGGCTGTACCGAATGGAGAGATACTTCACCTCGTCCCGCTCCGGGATGGGCGGCAGGTTGTTTTTATTCTGAGAAACCTTGCGAAGCACCGCGTTGACAAGGCCGGCGGCCTGTCCCCTGCCGGAGATCTTCGCCAGCTCCACGGAGGTGTTCACCGCGGCGCTGTCCGGCACCCGATCCAGATACAGGATCTGGTAAGCGCCCAGACGCAGAATTTCCAGCAGCGGCGGCTGAAGATGATCCGGCTTCTGGGAGCAGTACGCGCTGAGGTAAAAGTCCAGCAGCAGCTGGTTCTGAACCACGCCGTAAACAAGGCGGCTGCACAGCGCCGCCTCCGGCCCAACCAGACCATCCCGGCTCAGCTGGGCTTTCAGGGCAGCGTCTGCCCATGCGTGGTTATTCCGGCAGGCCGTCAAAACCCGCAGGGCTGTTTCCCGCGCGCCCATCAGTCACGCCTCCTGCCCCGGTTGCTGCGGCCCAGAAAAATCAGCACATACCGCAGCAGCTGCAGCGCCGACATCAGCAGGGCTGCCACATAGGTCAGCGCCGCTGCTTTCAGCACTTTTCTGGCGCCGGGCAGCTCGTCATCATACAAAAGCTGCTGGTTTTCCAGCGTTTGCAGCGCCCGGTGGGATGCGTTGAACTCTACCGGCAGCGTAATCAGCTGAAACAGGGTCGTCAGGGAAAACAGCAGGATGCCGATCAAAAACAGGGACTGGCTGTAGAGAACCATCCCCACCAGCAGCAGGATAAAGGAAAATTTGGAACCGATCTGGGTGGCGGGAATGATGGCCGTCCGCAGCCGGACGGGGCCGTAATTTTCAGCATACTGCACGGCATGGCCCGCCTCATGAGCCGCTACGCCCACTGCCGCAATAGAAGCGGAGTTGTAGACATTCTCCGACAGGGAAATGCTGTTGTCTCTGGGATCGTAATGATCCGTCAGGTTTCCGGCGCAGGGCCGGATGGCCACGTTGTAGACGCCGTGTGCCCGCAGCACCGCCTCCGCCGCCTGCGCGCCGGTGAGACGCCGCCGGTTGGCCACGCCGCTGTACCGCTTGAAATTTCCGCTGACCTGCGCCTGTGCCCAGACAGACAGGATCAGAATGGGAATCAGCAGGATGCAGTAGATGTTATTGGCCAGGAAATCACCGTAACCGCCGTAATAACCGTAATAAGGCATGGAGTTCCTCCCGTCAGATATTCATAGGATGACCCAGCAGATAGGCCGCCGCACTCATGCGCTTGCCGCCCTCCGCCTGAAGCTCTGTGATCCAAAGACTCTGCCCATCGCCGCAGGCCACCTCAACGCCTTTCTTTCCTGCATTCAGCAGCGTACCTGGTGCCTTTTCCGTGGCAGCGCCGGACGCGGTCTTATAGATTTTAAACCGCTGTCCTGCCAGCTCCGCCGCAGCGCAGGGCCACGGAATCAGTCCCCGCACCTGATTGCGGATGACAGCCATGGGCCTTGTCCAGTCAATGGGAGACAGTTCCCGTGACAGCATAGGCGCAAAGGTCGCCTGACTGCCGTCCTGGGGCGTCCGGGCGGCAGTGCCGTCCGCCAGCGTGGGAATCGCCGCAGACAGGGCATCCGCCCCCAGTTCTGCCAGCCGGTTCCACAGAGAGGGCAGATCCTCCTCCGGGTCAATGGGCGTTTTTGCCACCCGGATCACATCACCGGCATCCAGCTCCTCCGCCATATACATGATGGAGACGCCGGTTTCGGCATCACCGTTGAGCATGGCCCAGTTGATGGGAGCCGCTCCCCGGTATTTCGGCAACAGGGACGCATGGACATTCACGCAGCCGAGGGGCGGCACATCCAGAATGTCTTTGGGCAGGATGCGGCCGTAGGCCACCACCACGATCAGCTCCGGAGCCAGCGATTTCACGATGTCCAGCGCCGTTCCGTCCCGCATTTTCACTGGCTGATACACCGTCAGGCCGCACGACAAGGCATATTCCTTCACGGGGGAAAAGGTCACTTTATTCCTATTCCGGGGCTTGTCCGGCTGGGTGAATACGCCGCAGATCTCATGGCCGTCCTCCACCAGACGCTTCAGAGACACTGCCGCAAAGTCCGGCGTCCCCATAAAGAGAATCCGCATTACTCCTCGTCCTCCAGATATTCTTTCAGTTCCTCGTCCGTCAGGAAGTGGTCGATATGCTCAATAAAGAGGTGGCCGTCCAGATGCTCGATCTCATGGCAGAAAGCCCGTGCCGTGAGGCCCTCAGCCTCCGCCTCGAACCACTTGCCGTCCCGGTCCTGCGCCCGCACCCGCACCCGGTTGGGCCGGGTGACAATGCCCCACTTGCCGGGCAGGCTCAGGCAGCCCTCCAGACCGGTCTGCTCACCGCTCTGAGCGATGATCTCCGGGTTGATCAGCTCCAGATACTCCTCGCTCTCCTCGTCCAGCACCAGGCACACCCGGCGCAGGATGCCCACCTGCGGGGCTGCCAGACCGGCGCCGTTGGCGTCCGCCAGCGTTTCAGCCATGTCGTCCAGCAGGTCATGCAGCCGCCGGTCAAACTTTTCCACCGGGCGGCAGATCTTTGTCAGACACTCATCGCCCTGTTCCACAATCTTTCGTAATGCCATGATGGCACCTCCTTGATTTGATCGCGGCGGTCAATCCGCCGCGTTATGATCCACAAATAGATTCAGTCCCCGGTTTACGCTGTCTCTTGCAAAATTCTTTTGCAGCCACGCCAGCATCTCCCGTGTTGCCTTGTCATTCCGGCCAACCAGCGTACAGCGGTAGCGGTAGCGGTTATTTACCTTCACCACCGGTGCAGGGGCAGGGCCTAAAACCTCTGGCTCCCCCGCTGCCAGTTCAGGCCTCCGGCACAGCTGCCGCAGCGTATCCCGGACGGCAGCGGCGGCCCGGAGCACCCGGCCCTCCTCCGTTCCGGAAACCGTGACGGTGAAAAAGTCCGCAAAGGGCGGGTAACGCCGCAGGCGGCGCATCCGGATCTCGCTTTCATAGAACGCATCATAATCCTGCCGTGCCGCACACTGAATCACGTCGTTTCCCGGCGTATAGGTCTGAATCACAGCCCGTCCGGTTTTGGCTCCGCGTCCGGCGCGGCCCACCACCTGCGTCAGCAGGCTGAAAGTCCGCTCAGCCGCACGGTAATTGTCCACATACAACGACAGATCTGCCGATAAAACGCCGACCAGCGTCACGTTTTCAAAATCCAGTCCCTTTGCCACCATCTGCGTCCCCAGCAGAATGGGGACGCGCTCCTGTTCAAAAGTCTGTAAAATTGCCTCATGCCCGCCGGCGGTGGTGTCCGCATCCATCCGCAGGATGCCCGTCTCCGGGAACAGCTCCCGCAGCTCTTCTTCCACCCGTTGGGTTCCGGCGCCGATGTGCTTCATCCGGCCGCCGCACTCCGGACAGGTTTCTCCCGCAGACTGGGAATGGCCGCAGTAGTGGCACATCAGCCGTCCGTTGGCGGAATGATAGGTCATGGCCACGCTGCACCGGGGACACTGGGGAACATAGCCGCACTCTCCGCATTGCAGGTATCGGCTGCTGCCCCGGCGGTTCAGAAACAGAATACTCTGCTCCCCGGCCGCCAGATTCCGCTCCAGCTCCTGACGCAGCGGCGCACTGATGAGACCGGGATTTCCGGCTCGCACCTCCTCCCGCATATCTGCGATCAGAACCTGCGGCAGTGCGCCTTCGTTATAACGCCGCCGCAGGAGCGCTTTCTGATAGGTTCCCTGCTCTGCCGCCCAGGCGGATTCCACCGTAGGCGTGGCAGACCCCAGTACCAGAGCCGCGCTTTCTCTGGCGCAGAGGTATTTGGCAACCTCACGGGTATCGTAGCGGGGCGCATTTTCGGATTGGTAGCTTCCCTCCTGCTCCTCGTCCATGACGATCAGCCCCAGATTTTTCAGAGGCGCAAAGATAGCGGAACGGGTTCCCAGTACGACGTTGACCTCTCCCCGGCGGATGCGCTTCCACTGGTCATAGCGCTCCGTCATCTTCAGGGAGCTGTGAAGCATCGCCGCTTTACTGCCGAAGTACGAGCTGAACTTCCGCATCATCTGAGGAGTCAGAACGATCTCCGGCACCAGAACGACGGCATTTTTTCCCAAAGCCAGCGTCTCCTGTACCAGACGCAGGTAAACCTGCGTCTTTCCGCTGCCGGTAACGCCCCGCAGCAACGTCACAGAGGGCTTGGCAGTCAGAATTCGCTCCAGAATTTCCTCATAAGCCGCCTGCTGTTCGTCGTTGAGCAAAATCTCCGGCCCCGGCTCCACCTCGTCAAAGGACGGCACCCGCAGATCTTCCTCGGCGGAAAAGGCGATCAGCCCCGCCTTCTCCATGGCTTTCAGGGTGCGGGTGGACGCGCCGGTATAGTAGCAGACCTCTGCCGCCGGGCTTCGGCCCGCCGCGGCCAGAAAGTTTACCACTTCAAACCGCGCCGGAGCGGAGCGGCGCTTCGGCTCCGTCAGGGCAAATGCATCCTCCGCGTCAACGGCCAGCTCCACCATACGGTGAAATTTGTCGCTGATTTTACGGCGGGCATTGGTCTCACAGGCCAGGATCCCGGCCTTTTTCATTGCTTTCAGCGTTTTTTCGGCTTCCGTTCCCAGTGCGTCCCGCAGCAGGGAGCCTTCTGCCCGTCCCCCCTGCTGTTCCAGAAATTCCAGTGCCTGAACAGCGCCGGGGATTCCTGCCGCAGCGGTGCGAGCCGTCTCCTCGTCCATGGCGGCAGACCATTCCTCCCGGAGTCCGTACCAGAGACCGGTGGGGAGAATGGTTTTCACTGCCTCAAACACGGTGCAGAAATACCGCCCCCGCATCCAGAGAGCCAGATCGATCCCGGCCTTGTCCAGCACCGGCTCCGCATCCAGCACGCTGCGAATGGCTTTCACACCGGGGGTCTTCGGTTCTACAGACCGGGCCAGTATGATCCCTTCGCTTTCCTTGTTCCCCCGTCCGAAAGGAACAATGACCCGGACGCCCGGCACCGCCGTTTTCGACAACGCTTCCGGCACCAGATAGCTGTAAGGCTTATCAATGGAATAGGGCGCGGCGCTGACCGCAACCTTTACCATGTCTGCGGTCTCCATGCCACGCCCTCCTCCAGTGCTGCTTTCTGATTAGTTATCGACAGAAATGGTCAGATCCATACCGCTGGCGTCGATTTTGCCGTCGGCCACCTCGTGAATTGCCAGCGTGACTGGCTTTTCGTCCAGCTGGACGCCAGCTTCTTCCGCGTCGTCGGCGATCTGGCGGGCACGCATTGCCACCACGTTCACCAGCATATAACGGTTGGGGATATGACTGTTGAGTTTGCTCATAGCGGGATACAGCATCATAATGATCTACTTCCAATCTGCCGCTGTGCGGCGTTTTATTTTCAAATTCACAAAGGCACGCTGTCCTCCGGGATCATTCTCCCAGAATGGACATCCGCTCCTTGGGTTTGCAGTGTTCGGCGGTGATGATGGCGTCCAGCTCCCGGACGGCCTCCTCCACTGTATCGTTGATGACGAAATAATCGTAGGTATGGGCGGTCTGGAATTCCACCTTGGCCCGGAGCAGCCGCTTCTGCACCTTATCCGGATCGTCGGTGCCGCGGTCTCTCAGGCGGCGCTCCAGCTCCTTCCAGCTGGGGGGCGCAATGAAGATCCGAACCGTGTCCGGCCGCTTGCTGGTGACCTGAATGGCACCCTGTACCTCAATATCCAGAATCACGTCCTGTCCGTTTTCCATGGCCTGATCCACAAAGCGCTTGGGCGTGCCGTAGAAATTGCCCACATATTCCGCATATTCCAAGAACTGATCCATGGAGATCCACTTGCGGAAGGAGTCCACATCCATAAAATGATAATGGATTCCATCCAGCTCGCCGGGCCGGGGCGGCCGGGTGGTGGCGGAAATGGAAAAATACAGATTTTCCCGTTTTTCCAGCAGAGCCTTCAGCACCGTGCTTTTGCCCACGCCGGAAGGCCCGGAAATAATAAACGTCTTGCCCTTCATCATTCTTCTTCCTCCTGCTCCTTCGGGCGGAACCGCTCCGGCGGCAGCGCCGATAAGATCACATGGTCGCTGTCCATAATAAAGATGGACGCTGTCTTGCGGCCATAGGTGGCGTCAATGAGCATCCCCCGCTCCCGCGTCTCCTGCACCATCCGCTTGATGGGGGCAGAATCCGGGCTGACGATGGCTACCAGCCGTTCCTGAGACACCAGATTTCCAAAACCGATGTTGATCAGCTTCATGCTTTACTCCACATTCTGAACCTGTTCCCGCATCTTCTCCACTTCGGCCTTGAGACCAACCACCACCTGCGCGATGGCCACGTCGCAGCACTTGGAGCCGATGGTATTGGACTCCCGGTTGACCTCCTGAATCAGAAAGTCCATTTTCCGACCCATGGGCTCGTCAGATTCCAGCATGGTCCGCAGCTGGGCCACATGGCTCCGCAGGCGGACGGTCTCCTCGTCCACGGCCACCTTGTCGGCGTAGATGGCGGCCTCCTGCAAGATCCGCTGGGGGTCGATGGTGGTGCTTTGCAGCACCTCCTCCATCCGGGCGGTCAGCTTCGCCCGATATTCCGCCACAGTCTCCGGGGAACGCTTTTCTACCTGAGACGTGTAATCCTCAATGTAGCACAGGCGGTTGCCAATGTCCTCCGCCAGCTTCCGGCCTTCCACGGCCCGCATGGCGTTATACGCTTCCAGCGCCTGTTCCGTCACGGCACAGAGATCGGCAGAGACAGTCTCCAGATCCTCGTCCGCTTTGGTCACGGTGAGAACGTCCGGGAACCGGGACAGCTGCTCCGCCGTCACCTTTGCTTCCGTGCCGCAGACCTCAGACAGCTCGTTGAGCGCGGCGGCATACTGGGCCGCCAGTTCCCGGTTCACTGTAACTTTGGCCACATCCGCTGCGGAGGCGTCCACGGTGATGAACACATCTACCTTGCCCCGCGAAATGGCCTTTTGCACGCACTGCTTGACGGCATCCTCCGCAAAGCTGTACATCCGAGGCATCTTCACGGTGCAGTCCAGATACCGGTTGTTGACGGAACGGACCTCTACGGTAATATCCCGCTTGTTCCGCACCTCTCTGGCCCGACCATAACCGGTCATGCTTTTGATCATATTGCTTCCTCCTCTATTTCACGGAGAAACGCCTTCCGCAAATGGGCTTCATCCCTGCCGGAGCACGTTCCATCCGGTTTTTACACATTTTCAGTAGCAGCAGAAAACAGGCACACCGCCGCCGCACAAAGACCACAGGCAGCACATGGGCAGACAGAGGTTGCTGCTGCAAAGATCCGTTCCAAAGGTCGTACCGCCGGGGGTATACGCCTGCCGGGGGCCGTTTTCCATATAGTCCAGCGCCCGCTGATATTCCAGATTATCGGGATCCATCTGACAGGCGGTCTGATAATAGCGCTTGGCCTCATCCATCCAGCCTCTGCGGTAGCACACGGCGCCTTTCAGGAAATTCCATTCGGCGTTGTGGTCGCTGTACCCGGCAAGCAGCGCCTCCGCCCGGCTCAGATCCCCGATCTGAATGGCGTAGCGCACCTGCTGAAGCACGGTGCCGCCGGCGTAGCTCTGGCTGCCGTAACCGCCGTAGGTGCTCTGCCGGTAGCCGCCGGAAGTGCTGCCCCGGCCGCTGCGCTCTTTGGTGATCTGCTCGTAGGCGGCGTTGATCTCCTTCATTTTTTCCTGCGCCAGATCTGCCAGCGGGCTATCGTGGTAATTGTCCGGGTGGTATTTTCTGGCCAGATTCCGATAAGCTTTCTTGATTTCCTCATCGGTTGCGGTCCGGGGGACGCCCAGAACCTCATACGGATCGTTCATGTGGTTTCCTCAATTTCTTTGATGTTCTTTCTATGCTGATGACGCCGGAACGTGCCGTCCAGTACGGCTCGTCCCACCTGAAACAGTCCGGCGTAAAAGGTTGCCTGCAAGACCGGCGTCCACACGCCGAAATCCCACAGCTCAAAGGCTGCTGCCATCTGGTGAATGGAGTGATCCAGTGTCCCGGCAAATTCCCGGCGGCTCTCCGGCGTCCAGACTCCGTTTTCCAAACCGTACCGTAGAGCCACAGGGTTATAGTTTCCGCTTTCCGCGTCCTTTTTCAGATCGTCGGCGGCATCGATCAGGTACACCCAGCGGCCCAGATGGTAGAGGATCTGCTCCAGGATCCGCTGCCGGGTGCGGTTTTCCAGTTCTGCCGCCGCACTGGACAGCAGCACAGCAAAGGTATCCGCCGCCTGATCCATGGAAGGCGCGTTTTCCCGCTCCAAGTCGCTCAGCAGCTGAAGCTGGCATCGCACTGCCTCGTCAAAGGCAGGCCGGAAAGCGGCTGCCTTCCTGTAGGCGGATTCCAGCAGCTGCGCCCCGGCCCGGTATTTCAGTCCCGCACTCCCGGCATGATCTGCGATCCCATCCCACAGCTGCCAGTAGGCCAGAATCACGCTCTCGTCCGCCGCCAGTTCCATGGCGGCGGTGGATTCCAGATAAGGCCGTTTTCTGATCGGGCTGGTATAGCACCGGCCGGAATGTTCCGTTCCCGCCGCCCCGTCGGACAGCAGGATGGCAAGGTAGGTGAAATCGTAGTTCAGAATAAACCGGGCTGCCTGCCCATACCGCCGGGAAAGGGTATGGCACAGTCCGCAGTACATGGTGCGGAACCGATTCAGTTCCCCCTCCGGCAGATCCTGCACGGAGGGCCGCACATATCCGAACATCAGAATACCCGGATAATGGTAAAGGACAGTCCTCCCCGTGCCTTGACCCGCCGATCATACCAGACTGCCAGCAGCACGCCCACGACCGCTCCCAGCACGGCCACCGTATACTGTACGGCCACGCTGGCCGTCACAGCCAGCATAACGAGGTAGCCCGCCAGAAACAGCACCACCGGGATCAGGTAAACAAAGCTGACGATCTTGAGCATTTTTTTCGTGTCGCTCTCCACGACCACCTTCTCACCCGGTTTTGCGCCGACGGTGTTCAGCGCCTTCGCGTAAACGGATACGCCGCTGACGCCGCAGCCCGCGCACTCCTCGCAGTCGTGGCCGCAGGCGGACTTCCGGGGTACGGAAATCTCCACATGGGAATCATCCAGAATTCGTTCTACTGTTGCAATCTGTGTCATGATATCGCTCCTAAGTTTCTGTATCAAACGGCTTTTCGGCTGCGGTCATTCTTCCGCTTCCGGGATGCGGATCTGCACCTGATAGGTGCCTGATACGCCTACGGAGTTTCCGACCTCCACCTGTACGGGAACCATATAGGTGCCGGAAGCCACAGCGTAATCGCTCAGATCCGCCACAATGGTCAAGTCCTCACCGGTAAGATCATCCAGCTCTTCCGCTGTGCCGAAAAGCCGGATCGTCAGCTCCTGCGTAAGAATATCCACCGTCCGATCCACCGGCGGATTCACCACCTGAATGTTCTGAGTTGTCACATCCGCCATGGTTTTATCAGGATAGCTGATCTCCAGCGTGGCTTTGGTAACGCCGCTGAGGTTTTCGCACCCATCCGGCACCAGAATGGCATAGCTGTGCGCCGTATTCTCTCTGGTCACGTCCAGCAAATCAAAGCTGTCCAGCACAATGGAATCCATATTGTTCAGAACGGACGCATCACCGGAAACCATAATGCTCTCCGGCTTGATGCTGTAGGTCATATCTGCCAGCCGGGCGCCGGGTGCTTCCTTGAAGTCCACCTTCAATTTCAGCTCCTTGGTAACATATACCGGCAGCGCTGCCTGAATCTGTCCCGTTTCGGTGTGGACGTTGGAGGCATCCACGATCTGACCGTCCGCATCGTAGAACTGATAATCCAACTCCGCCGTCACCGTTTCCTTGGCGTTTTTCCCGATGTCAAAAACGACCTTGGCATAGCTGATGGCGTCGATGTCCTCTTCCTGTCCCCGGATGGCAATGGCCGTCTGAGACAGCTGAACCTTACCGGCAGAATAGCCCTCCGCCACGTTGCCGGTCAGCTCGCAGCGAAGCTCCACCTCCTTGTGGCTCAGCTCGCAGATGTTCACCGAGGCCACATAGATGCTCTGTCTGTCAATGGTGGTATTGGACTGGTTGAATTCCCGATCCGTATAGGATGTGGTGACATTGACCGTCTGAACCCCAGCGGCGGTAACGCCGGAGAGATCCGCCGTCACCCGGATCTTGGAGCGGTCCAGCTGCACAACGTGCCGCCGTTTTCCCTTAAAGGTAATATCCATGGTGGTGTCCGTGCCGCTGTCCTCCCCCTCCAGCAGCATCAACCCGTTATCCGCAAGGGATGCCTGATTGGTGTACTCGATGGGAATGTCCGTCACGGTGACGCTGACGGTGCGATCGCTGTGTTCATCCACATAAAACCAGATACCGGCAGCCACCACAATGGCCAGAATCAGGTAAAGGAGATTCCACAGATTCCGATTCTTACTCATCCTCTGCACCTCCATCCTTCCTGCTCTTCAGAATTGCCAGCAAGCTGAACTTCGGCTTTTCGGCGGGATCCTCCTCCCGCGGAAGCAGCTCGTTCCGCAGGAGGTTTTCCAGCGTCTCCGGCTTAAGATGCCGCTTGAGCATCCCGCCGATAGCCACGGAGATGGAGCCGGTCTCCTCTGAGACAATCACCACCACCGCATCGGAATTCTCGCTCATGCCGATACCGGCCCGGTGGCGCATCCCCAGATCCCGCGAGAGATTAACATTCTTGCTCAGAGGCAGCATACAGCCTGCGCCCAGCGCCCGGCCGTGGCGCACGATCACCGCGCCGTCATGCATGGGCGCCTTGACGAAGAAAATATTCTTCAGAAGCTCGCTGGAAACGGCGGCATCCAGCACGGTGCCGCTGCGAACCATATCGTCCAGCAGGATCTCCCGCTCAAAGACGATCAGCGCACCGGTGCGGGTCTGGGACATCTCCGTACAGGCCAGCACCGTCTGGCTGATGGCCCGCTCCATGGCTCCGGCGGATTCCTCGTGAATGAAGAAAGCTGTAAAGCGGCGGCTGCCCACCTGCTCCAGAATCCGGCGGATCTCCGGCTGGAACAGGATGATCAGGGCCAGCAGCCCCAGATTCACCATGCGGCTCATGATATAATTGATCCCGTTGAGGTGCAGTGCGGAAGAAAGCACCAGTGCCGCCAGAAAGATCAGCAGCCCCTTTACCAGACTGGCCGCCTTCGTACTCTGCACCAGCGTAAAGATCTTGTAGAGGACAAAGGCCATAATGGCAATGTCCAGAATATCTGTAATCCGAATAGTCAAAAGATATCGAACCACCCAGCCGCCGACCTGTGCAAGCGTCACTCCCATTGTTCTTCCTCACCTCTTCAAGATCCTATAGGCATTCGTATTTATATTATAGAGAAAGTCCCTGTAAAATTCAAGGAAAACCATTAAAAATTCACGTCCTGTTCAGAATTTATTTCAAGATTTCCCTCAAAGCCCGACTCAGTGTGTCCACTTCCCGCAGCGTACTGAACGCAGAAAAGCTGACCCGCACCGTCCCGGTATCCAATGTTCCGGCGGTGCGGTGGGCCAGCGGCGCGCAGTGCAGTCCCGCCCGGACGGCGATCCCCCGCTCTGCCAATGCTTCTCCGATCTCCTCCACGTCCCGCCCTGAAACCCGGAAAGAAAGGACGCCTGCCTGCGCGGTTCCCTCCGGACAGGCAAACGTCTCCACGCCCGGCAGACGTTCCAGACGCTCCGCCGCCCGGCGCGTCAGAACCTGCTCATGGTGCAGGATCGCCTCTGTCCCCTGCCGGCGGACAAAGCGCACTCCGGCCAGTAATCCGGCAATGCCCGGCATATTGTGCGTCCCAGCTTCCAGCCGATCCGGCAGAAAGTCCGGCATCTCCTGACGGATCGATATGCTGCCGGTCCCGCCTTCCAGCAGCGCTGCGGGCTTTACCCCTGCGCCGCACAGCAGCACGCCGGTTCCCTGCGGGCCGTAAAGTCCCTTGTGGCCCGGCATGGCAATAAACGCCGCCCCAAGGCTATCCAGATCCAGCGGCAGGACGCCTGCGGATTGGGACGCGTCAATGACAAGGGGGACTCCCCGCCGCCGGCAGATCTCCGCAAGGATCTCCACCGGCTGCACAAAACCAAACACGTTGGAAACATGGCTGCAAATCACGGCGTCCAGACCGGGGCGGATCATCAGGTCAAAGGCCTCGGCCACCGCCTCCGGGTGGAACAGCGGTCCGTCTGCCACGGACACGTCTGCGTGAAGCGCCGCCAGCGGCCGGGTGACGGCATTGTGCTCATAGCCGGAGATCAGCGCCCGCCCCCCATAGGGAACCAGACTTTTGATGGCAATGTTCAGCCCATGGGTGGCATTCATGGTCAGTACCACCCGCTCCGGGTCCTCTGCACGAAACAGCTCCGCCAGTTCTGACCGGCACTGAAAGGCCGTCTCCGCCGCCCGCATGGCCAGCGGGTGTCCCCCCCGCCCCGGCGAGCTCATGGTTGCCAACGCATTCGTCATGGCTCGCGCCACAGAGGGCGGCTTCTGGAAGGTCGTCGCCGCGCTGTCCAGATAGATCATAGGCCCATCTCCCGAAAGGCCGTTCCCTGACGGCCATAGACCCGCAAAGGCCCCAGCCCCTCCCGGTTCAGCACCGGAAGCGCCAGACGCAGATCCTGCGGCCCGATCCGCACCACATAGGCGCATCCCAGATCCGTCAGATCCCTTGGTGCCCGGTAGATCTGGTTCCGGACGCCTGCGCGGCTCAAAGCTTTCTGCATCCGCTGCGCGAACGTCACGGAGCGGGCAAGAATCAGATAATCGTCCACAGTTGTTCCTCCTTATCGCTCTCATTGAGACGTGATGACAGCGTGAATACATGGAAAAAGGAGACGTACCGATTGTACGTCTCCTTGTAATATATGCACCGACACGGTCACTTGACTTTTTCCACCAGTACCACGGCATGAGCCGCCATGCCGGAGCCGTCCCCGGTGAATCCCAGCCCCTCCTCCGTGGTGGCCTTTACATTGACCTGCTCCGGGGCGATGTTCAGCGCTGCGGCCATATTTTCTGCCATCTGCTGTCGATATGGGCCAACCTTAGGGGCCTGTGCCAGCAATACTGCATCGATATTCACCACGGCATAGCCTTTTTCCGCCAGCAGACGCCCCACCTCCGCCAGCAGCTTCAGGCTGGAAATCCCGGCATAGGCCGGATCCGTATCCGGGAAGAGCTTTCCGATGTCCCCCAGCCGGGCCGCGCCCGTCAGGGCGTCCATCACGGCGTGAACCAGCACATCCGCGTCCGAGTGGCCCAGAAGTCCCTTTTCATAGGGGATGTCCACGCCGCCCAGAATCAGCTTCCGCCCCTCCGTCAGCCGGTGGACATCGTAGCCGTGTCCGATCCGCAGATTCGTCATCTCCGTGCCTCCCGTTCTGCCAGAATGGCTTCCGCGATCACCAGATCCATGGGGGTGGTGATTTTCAGGTTCTCCTCGTTGCCGTCGATCAGGTAGACCACCTTTCCCAGCCGCTCCACGGCGGAGCAGTCGTCGGTGACGGGGATCTCATTTTCCAGCGCCGATTGCAGCGCCGCTTTCAGAAGATCCGCTTCAAATACCTGAGGGGTCTGCACCGCCCGGAGGATACTGCGATCCGGCGTGCCGGTAACGGCGCCCTCTGCCGTGACGGTTTTGATGGTGTCCTTCATCGGGATTGCCGGAGCGGCAGCGCCGCATCGGGCGGCTGCTTCCACCACCTGGTCAATGAGAACCGGCGTTACCAGCGGGCGGGCGCCGTCCTGCACTGCCAGCAGCTTCGCCTCCGGGGAGGCTTCCAGCGCCGCCAGCAGTACGGAATGACAGCGGGTTTCCCCGCCCCGGATGACCTTGGTGCATTTGGTAATGCCGTAGGTTTTGCAGAGATTGGAGATCTCCACCAGTGCGGTTTCCCGCGTGGCAATGATGATCTCATCGACGGAATCCGCCTGCTGCAAGGCCGTCAGCGTCCGCATCAGCACCGGCACGCCGTCCAGAAATTCCATCAGCTTATCCACGCCGCCCATGCGGGTGGAGCTGCCTGCCGCCGCCACCAGCGCCGTACAGTACGGGCGGTTGACCTCTCTGATTTTCTGAAACAGGGAACGCATGGCTTTCACCCCTTCTTATCCATATTCTTTCTGATACACCGCATAACAGCCAGCAGTATGACAGCCAGCACCGCAGTGTACAATCCCTGCACTTCCAGACGCGTATACCACGGCGCCGACTGCATGGCATACAGCGCCGGGTGAGTTCTGAAATGATCATATTGGTATATGCAGCTGCCCAAAAACACGCCGACGCTGCACCCCAAAAAGATTTTCAGTGTCTGATAAAGCTGTTTCATTTCAGCATCTCCGCAAATTCATCCTCCGTCAGCACAGGAATCCCCAGCTGCTGCGCCTTGGTCAGCTTGCTGCCTGCGGCTTCGCCCGCCACCACATAGGTAGTCTTTTTAGAGACGGAGCCGCTGGCCTTGCCGCCCCGGAGGGCGATCTCATTTTCCGCAGTCTTGCGGTCAAACCGGGTCAGCGTGCCGGTGAGTACAAAGGTCATGCCTGCAAAGCGGTCGTCCACCTTCTGCACGGTACTCTCCATATTGACGCCTGCGGCTTCCAGCCTGGCGATCAGGTCTTTCGCCTGCGGCTGGCGCAGATAACCGACGATGCACTTCGCCGTGATCTCGCCCACATCCGGGATCTCTGTCAGCTCCTCCACAGCGGCGGCAGACAGCGCGTCCAGCGTACCAAAGTGCTGTGCCAGCACGGCGGCGGCCTTTTCTCCCACCTGCCGGATGCCAAGACCGTAAATCAGCTTGCTGAGGTCGTTGGCCTTGGATTTTTCAATAGCGCGGATGAGATTTTCAGCGGATTTCGCCCCCATTCTGTCCAGCTGCGCCACATCCTGCGCATGGAGGTCATAGAGATCCGCCACATTGGCAATCAGCCCGGTCTCCACCAGCTGCGCCACCATTGCGGGGCCAAGTCCTTCGATGTCCATGGCGTCCCGGCTGGCAAAGTGGGTGATGTTCCTCTGAAGCTGGGCGGGACACTCCGCGCCGGTACAGCGCATGGCCGCGCCGTCCTCATCCCGTGCCACCGGCGCACCGCATACCGGGCAGACCGTTGGCAGGGTGTAGGACTTCGCTCCCTCCGGGCGCTTTGTCAGATCCACAGACAAAATCTCCGGGATGATCTCTCCCGCCTTCTGCACCAGAACCGTGTCGCCGATGCGGATGTCCTTTTCTGCAATGAAATCCTGATTGTGGAGGGTGGCGTTGGTGACGGTCGTCCCCGCCAGACGCACCGGGGTCAGCACCGCCTTCGGTGTCAGCACGCCGGTGCGGCCCACCTGCACCACAATATCCGTCACCGTGGCGTATTTTTTCTCCGGCGGGTATTTGTAAGCCACGGCCCACTTGGGAAATTTCGCCGTAGACCCAAGAATCGTGCGGTCTGACAGGCTGTTCACCTTTACAACTGCGCCGTCGATATCAAAGGGGTAATCCATCCGCTCATCGTTGATGCGGAAGATCTCCGCCTGAATATCCGCCGTGCCATGCAGCGTTTTTCTGGGAATCACCTTGAACCGCTGGGAGGCCAGATAATCAAGGGTCTCCGCGTGGGAGGTGAATTCCCGTCCCTCCGCCAACTGCAAATTGAACACGGCGATGTCCAGCTGCCGCTGGGCGCAGATCTTGGAATCCAACTGCCGCAAAGACCCAGCGGCGGCGTTCCGGGGGTTGGCCATGAGAGGCTTGCCCTCCAGTTCCCGCTTGGCGTTGATGGTCTCAAACACGGACCGGGCCATGTAGACCTCGCCCCGGGCAATCAGCCGGGGCAGCTTTTCCGGCAGGCTCATGGGGATGGAGCGGATGGTGCGGAGATTCTCCGTCACATCCTCCCCCACCCGGCCGTCGCCGCGGGTAGCGCCCCGGACGAACACGCCGTCCCGGTATTCCAGCGCCACGGACAAACCGTCCACCTTCGGCTCCACAGAATATTCCGCCATAGGGCCGAGCGTCTCCTCCATTTTCTCGCAGAAAGCGGCCACCTCGTCCTCGTTGAACACATCCTGAAGGCTTTCCAGCGGCACCTCATGGGTGTATGGCTGGAAGGAATCCAGAATTTTGCCGCCGACCCGCTGGGTGGGAGAATCCGGGGTGATCTCTTCCGGATGCTCCGCCTCCAGCTCCTCCAGACGGCGGTTCAGTCGGTCATATTCATAGTCCGGGATCACCGGCGCATCCAGCACATAATAAAGATAGCCCTGCTCTGTGAGATATTCCCGCAGGAAAGCCAGTTCATCCTTATAATCCCGAAACTCCGTGCGTAATTCCATGGAGCATCCTCCTTAGTCTTTGTTCAGTATGTAGTCCTTTGCGTCTGCGTCATACTCCGCAGGCACCGTGGAAAAATAGGTGTAGGTATCCGGCACCTCGCCCACGATCACCGTTTCCGCCACGGTAATCTCATTGCTCACCTGCGTCACGGCGGAATACCCCGGCAGCAGAATGCTGACATACACATCGATCCGCAGGACAATGCGGTGCTTCGTCTGATTGATCCCGGCGGATTCAAACTGGTTTTCAAACCGGGCCGAGGAGGAGCCTACCGACTCCATCCGCACGGAAATCCGGGGACCGCGTCCCGCCAGCAGGGGCGAGCCGGTAAGGCTCCCGACAGGAATGGACAGCTCCCGTGCAGACACCTGATCGATCCGGCTGAGGATCAGATCCAGAATCTGGGATTGCAGCCGGTTCACCGCCGCCATGTTGCTGCGGACCATGGCGATGCGGCCCTCGTTGTCCTTTTCGTAGCTCACCAGTTGCTCATAGGCAATCTGGCCGCTGTCGATGGCCTCGTTCACCGCCTGATAGACGATGCGGTTCACCGCGTTGGAAACCCGCGTAGACGCCAGACTGCCCAGCAGCGGCCGCATTTGCGCGCCTGCGTGCAGGAGAAACGCCAGCACCGCAGATACCGCCAAAAACAGCAGCACCCGCCGCACCTGACGGCCATCCGGCCACCGATGGTAATAGAAAAATCCGGGGGTCACGCACTCACCTCCTCTGCTGCGGCTCCTTTCAGCCTATGCAGGAAGGCTTATTCATTATTTCAGTTCGTTGACGATGGCCTTGAACACCTGCCCCCGCTCCATGAAATTGGCAAAGCGGTCGAAGGAGGTGCTGGCCGGGGACAGGATCACCACATCCCCCGGCCGGGAGGCTTCATCGGCAATGGCTACCGCCTCATGGTAGTCCGCCACGTCCCGGATCTCCAGACCGCGGTAGTTCTCCGCCTGCTCCACGGCCTCCCGGATGACGCCGGCAGTCTTGCCGCACAGCAGCAGCAGCTTCACATGGTCGTTTACCACCGGGCCAAGGGGGGCATAGCTGATGCCCTTGTCCTTGCCCCCGGCGATGAGGATCACCTTTTCCGGGAAGGAATTCAGCCCCGCAATGGTACGGCTGGGGCTGGACGCGATGGAGTCGTTGTACCACCGAACGCCGTTCCGGGTGCGGATCAGCTCAATGCGGTGCTCCACACCGCCGAAGGTCCGGGCGATCTTCCGCATGGTCTCATAGGACACCAGTCCCCGCACGGCGGCAAAGGCCGCCATATAGTTTTCAATATTGTGAACACCTGGGAGCAGAATGTCCTTTGTCTCCATAATGGGCGTCACGCTGCCGTCCGCAGCCTCATAGATCACGCCGTCCTCGCAGAATACGCCGTTGTCTACCCGCTGCTTCCGGGAAAACCAGCGCACCTCCCCCACAGCTTTGGCCGCCTGCTTCACCGTGTCCGCATTGTCGGCATTGAATACCGCAATGTCACTGGCAGACTGGTGTGTAAAGATGTTTGCCTTTGCATCCACGTACTCCTGATAATCCTTGTGGACATCCAGATGGTTGGGCGCCAGATTGGTGGTCACGGCAATATGAGGGCTTTTCTGCATGGTCATCAGTTGGAAGGAGCTGAGTTCCAGCACCGCCATATCCTCCGGCGCGATCTCCGGGGTATCGCACAGCAGCGGATGGCCGATGTTGCCGCCCACATGGACAATCTTCCCCTCCGCTGCCAGCAGCTTGGAGATGATGGTGGTCGTGGTGGTCTTTCCGTCAGAGCCGGTCACCGCCAGAATGGGGCAGGGGCAGACCTCAAAAAAAGCCTCCATCTCCGAAGTGATCACGCTGCCGCCGGCCACGGCCGCCGCCAGCTCCGGCACATCCGGCCGCAGGCCGGGGGTGCGGAAGATCACGTCCTCATGGAGATCCGCCAGATAACCGCTGCCCAGCCGCAGCTTGCAGCCCTGCGCCGTCAGCGCCTGTCCCAGCTCGCCCAGATTTTCCTTTTTGTCCCGTGCGGTGACGTCAATGCCCCGCTCCAGCAATTTTTCAATCAGCGGCCGGTTGGAAACCCCCACACCGATGACGCCGACTGTTTTTCCCTGAAGAGATGTCAGATATTCTTCAAAGCTCATAGAATCGCTCCTTAATCGTTCCGTCTGACTGCCGCCTCCCATGTTCCGCCGGAAGGCGAAGCATGGCCGCAGTCTGATTTAAACATCATATCACAGACTGCGAAAAAATACAACGCAGACCTCTTTTTTTCCATGGTTCGCAGGATCTCTCCGCTTTTCGACGATCTCTGACGTTCTGGTACTTGACAAGCGTATCTTTTGCGAATACAATATCATGTAGTATTAAAAACTATTTTTCGCCGTTCAGCAAGGCATTTTTGCCTGCTGCGCGGAAGTAGGAGTGTGTCATCATGTTGAATCTTGTCAGCGACAGCAGCTGTGACCTGATCTCCGGGGAGCTGAATTCCCCTTACGCCCGTCTGACGGTAGCACCCATGTGTCTGCACGTCGGCGGTCAGGACTATCCGGATACGCCGGAGCTTGACATTCCGGCATTGTTGGGTATGCTGGCCCATCACCGTTCCTCTTCCGCCTGCCCCTCCCCCGCTGCCTATGCCGAGGCCTTCGAGCAGGGCGAGGAAACGGTCTGTGTGACCATCTCCTCCCAGCTGTCCGGTTCCTATAACGCCGCCATGGCCGCCCGTGATCTGGTTCTGGCGGAGCATCCGGAAAAGAAGATCTTCGTGCTGGATTCCCGTGCCGCCTCCGGCGCTATGATCCTACTGCTGCGCAAGGCCGCCCAGTTGGCAGAGCAGGGTCTGCCCTTTGAGGAGCTGTGCGCGGAGCTTCAGGCCTGCCAGAAGAATACCCGCCTCTGCTTCACGCTGGAGCACTTTGACAATCTGGTGAATAACGGGCGGATGCCGCCTCTGGCCGGTACGCTGCTGCAAACGCTGGGCATCCGCATCATCGCCGACGCCACGCCGCAGGGTACCATCCATATCGCCAAAAAAGCACGTGGCGAAGCCCATACCGCCAGAGCCATCGCCCAGCTGATGAACGACGCCAAGGACTGCACCGACAGCCATGTGATCATCACCCACTGCCAGAATCCGGCGGGGGCGGAACGGCTCCGCTCCGTGATCGAAGCCCAGACCGCCGCGGCCTCCGTGGAAATTCTGGACTGCCACGGACTGACCAGCTTCTACGCCATGGATAAGGGACTGATTATCTCTTATTGACTTTTCCCCGTTTTTCCGCTAAAATGTTTTCCGCGAGGAAAACAGACAGTCGCGCGGAAGGGGCGAAAGGCCCTTCCGTGAGGAAAGTCCGGGCTCCACAGGGCAAGGATAACGGGTAACGCCCGCCGAAGGCGACTTCAGGAAAAGTGCAACAGAGAGATACCGCCTCGTCGTCGCAAGCTTCATATCCTTTGCCGCGCCGCACGCGGCACGGCGCACTCATTCCGCTGCGCCTCCTCTTCCGAAAAGAACCGCTTTGCTGGGTTCTTTTCGGAGTTACGGGGGTAGGACGGGGGATGCGAAAGGATATTGAGCTTGTGATGACGAGGTAAGGGTGGAAAAGTGCGGTAAGAGCGCACTCAATGGCTGGGAACAGTCCATTGCTGTAAACTCTATTCGGAGCAACACCGGTATGGAAGCAGGGGCTTCACGCCCCAAGGCCGGCCCGGCCGCTTCCGGGGTGGCTTGAGCGTACCGGCAACGGTGCGTCGAGATAGATGACTGTCAGATACAGAACCCGGCTTACAGTTTTGCTCGCACATACACAAAGAGGACAGCGGAAATCCGCTGTCCTCTTTCTTTGCTCTTTTCAATTCCGAACAGATGCGCTATACTTATTCTTATCCAATCAAAAACAAACTCATGCTGCACAATATAAGATTTCACCGCACTGAATATGTCTTGAAAATTATGGAGGTCTGATATGATTGTTCTTGCCGTTGTTTGTACAATCTTAGGTGGAATATTGGGCGCATTTCTTGAACCCGTCTCGCTCTCTGTTTCCATTCCAATCGCAATTATGGGGGGATTTATTTTAAAAGCGATCAAGAATAAAGCATAACAATTTCCGGATCACCCCATAATCATCCAGAAAGGAGGTGCACATGGACCGGGTTATTTTTCACTGTGACCTGAACTGCTTCTATGCCTCCGTGGAGCTGCTCTCTCATCCGGAGCTGCGGGAGGTGCCCACGGCGGTAGCCGGAGATCCCGCTTCCCGTCACGGGATCATCCTTGCGAAAAACGAACCGGCCAAGCAGTTCGGCGTCAAAACCGCTGAGACCATCTGGCAGGCCAAGAAGAAATGCCCCAATCTGGTGCTGCTTCCCGCCCATCACAAACTCTACCACCTCTATTCCCAAAAGGTCAACGCCATCTATGACGAATATACCGATCTTGTAGAGTCCTTCGGCATCGACGAAAGCTGGCTGGACGTGACCAACACCCTCCACCTGTTCGGCGGAGATGCCAAGGCGCTGGCAAATGCCATCCGGCAGCGGGTGAAACGAGAGCTGGGGCTGACCCTGTCCGTGGGTGTCAGTTTCAACAAGGTTTTTGCCAAGCTGGGCAGCGACTATAAAAAGCCGGACGCCACAACGGTGATCTCCCCGGAAAACTGGAGATCCATCGTGTGGCCTCTGCCGGTAGGTGACCTGCTGTACGTCGGCGGGGCGGCGCAGAAGCTGCTGAGGCAGTACGGCGTAAAAACCATCGGCCAGCTGGCGGCCTGCAAACGGGAAACGCTGGAAACCCTCATGGGAAAAATGGGGACGCAGCTCTACGAATATGCCAATGGGCTGGATCGCGCACCAGTTCGCTCCCGGCTGGATATTGAGCCGGTGAAATCCGTGGGCAACGGCACCACCTTCCCGGAAAATCTTACCACCCGGACGCAGGTGCAGGCAGGCATTGCCGTGCTGGCAGACTCCGTAGCCACCCGCTTGCGGCGGGAGGGACTGTACGCAGGCGGTATTCAGGTAACAGTCCGGGATCCGGCCTTTCACGACCGCTCCCGGCAAAAGCAGCTCTCGGCCCCCACTCACCTCATCCGGGATCTCACCAGCGCCGCCATGGCGCTGACAGAGGAGCTATGGACGCCGCCTGCCCCCATCCGGGCGCTGACCGTTACAGCGATCCATCTGTCGCAGTCAGACGAAGCCTATGAACAGGCCAACCTGTTCGACCCCAACGCCGGGAAGCGGAACGCCCGGCAGGAAAAGCTGGAGTCCGCCATGGACGCCATCCGAAAAAAATACGGCGGCAGCGCCATCGTTTACGGCGCTGCCCAGCCGGAGAAAGAGGAGGATCCCCTGCCATGACCCGTCAGGAGGAAAAACAGCAATTACGCGCCATCGTCTGGCGTCTGGAAGCGGCGCTGACCCCGGAATACAGGGAAAAAAGCAGCCGTGCCATCATCCGCCGTCTGCTGTCCATGCCGGAATATCAGGAGGCGCAGACCGTGTTCTGCTTTGCAGGTACCGATCACGAAATTGACACCCGGCCTATTCTGGCGGACGTTCTGTCCTCCGGAAAGACGCTCTGCGTCCCGCTCTGTACGGCCCCCGGCGTTATGGAGCTGCGGCAGATCACAGATCTGCGTCAGCTCTCCCCCGGCACTTTTGGAATTCCGGAACCGCCTGCCGATGCGCCGGCCCTTCCGGCGGATGCCATCGACTTCGCTGTGCTGCCCTGCGTTACCTGCAATCATCTGGGACATCGGCTGGGACATGGCGGCGGATATTATGACCGTTTTCTCTCCCAGTACCGGGGCGGCACGGTGCTGCTATGCCGGGAGCAGCTGATCCGGCAGGAGATCCCGGTGGAACCCCACGATTATCCGGTTCCATGGGTACTGACGGAACGGGGACTGTATGAGGACGGAATTCCCGCGCCTCTCGGATAATAGTTCTTGCGTTTTTCCTATAAGTGAGATACAATATATTGTATCTCGTGTTACAAGGAGGCTTCAGAATGATCATTCATGATACCATGCAGTATCTTTCGCAGCTGGACCCGGAGGTAGGTGCGTCGATTCAGGAAGAATTCGCCCGCCAGAAGCGCAATATTGAGCTGATTGCTTCGGAAAACATTGTCAGTCCCGCGGTCATGCTGGCGATGGGTACCTGCCTTACCAATAAGTATGCCGAGGGCTATCCCGGCCACCGCTACTACGGCGGCTGCTATGCGGTGGACGTGACGGAGGAGTTGGCGCGGCAGCGAGCCTGTCAGCTGTTCGGCTGCAACTATGCCAACGTCCAGCCCCATTCCGGTGCCAACGCCAATCTGGCGGCATTCTTCGCTCTGGCGCAGCCCGGCGATACTATTCTTGGCATGAATCTGGCCCACGGCGGCCACCTGAGCCACGGCAGCCCCGTAAATATCTCCGGAAAATATTTCCATGTCGTGCCCTATGGTCTGGGGGAGAACGAGACCATCGACTACGACGCCCTGCTGGAAACCGCCAGAGAGTGCCGTCCCAAAGTCATTATTGCCGGTGCCTCCGCCTATCCCCGGATCATCGACTTTGCCAGATTTCGGGAAGTGGCGGACGCCGTAGGCGCATACCTCATGGTGGATATGGCCCACATCGCCGGACTGGTGGCGGCTGGGCTTCACCCCTCCCCCATCCCCTATGCCGACGTGGTGACCTCCACGACGCATAAGACCCTCCGCGGCCCCCGCGGCGGCCTGATTCTCTGCAATGACGAGGCCATTTACAAGAAAATCAACTCCGCCGTTTTCCCCGGCACTCAGGGCGGCCCGCTGGAGCACATCATCGCCGCCAAGGCGGTCTGCTTTGGCGAAGCGCTGAAGCCGGAATTCAAGGCCTACGCCGGACAGGTGGTCAAAAACGCCGCTGTTCTGGCAGAGGAACTGTCAAAAGAGGGCTTCCGTCTGGTATCCGGCGGAACGGACAACCACCTGTGTCTGGTGGATGTGCGGAACTTCCACATCACCGGCAAGGAATTTGAACACCGGCTGGACGAGGTGCAGATCACCGTCAACAAAAACGCCATTCCCAACGACCCTGAAAAGCCCTTTGTCACCAGCGGCATCCGGGTGGGAACCCCTGCCGTCACCTCCCGCGGCTTCAAGGAGCCGGAAATGGTACAGATTGCCCGCTGGATGGGACAGGTCGCCCGCGATTTTGAGGGCTGCAAGGAACAGGTACGCAGCGAGGTGGACGCTCTCTGCCGCAAGTTTCCCATTTACGAATAAGAGCGGATCCGCATTTGCCGAAAGTCCGTCATATAACAGGAGGACGCCCTGCCTTACTCTGGCAGGGCGTCCTTTTTGCAAAAAGTTCAGTGACGGCCCCAAGCGGCGTTTTTCAAAAGGCTCTAATATCCCCGGTCTTTCAGACCGGCTGCCAGTTGCACATAGAATTCCCGCACGTCAAAGCCAGGAATATTCTCCCGGTTCAGGTCAATGACGTCGCCGTGAGAAATTCCCCTGCGGCCTGCCGGTTCCAGCAACGTAAAGCGGCTGCCCCATTCGGCGGAGTCAACCGCTACCAGACCGTCGTTGGGGCCGTCGAACCAGTTCACCAGTCGGTAGGTCATGTTCAGCGGAAAGCGGCCGCTCCTTGCCTTATGGCACACGGACATCACGCTTTCGTACACCACGCCGGGATTATCCGGCGTGATACGGTTCCGGCTTTCGCAGGCAGAGGCCGTCAGATCCTGCACCGCCGCCATGAAATCCGGCTCCGCATCCCCCAGATGCCGGGCTGCGGCGTTATAGGTATCTGCGACTCGCCGAACCATGCGGTCCGGCAGATGATTCAGCAGGTATTCTGCAAACACGCACCCGCGATGGGGCGTGTTGATCGTAGTCAGCGTGGCCACACAGGACGCCATGCCGCAGTGGGCAATGGCTGCGCGGGCATCCAGCCCGCCCTTGGAATGGGCGATGATATTCACCTGTTGGCACCCGGTCTCCTCCATGATCTGCTGGATCCGTGCAGCCAGTTCCCGGCCGCTGTCCTCCACAGAGGCGGCGGATTGTTGCTGACCGTAAAACACCTGCGCTCCGTTGCGCTTCAGTTCTCTGGGAATCCGTCCCCAATAGTTGAGGTATTTGAAGTCCCGGAAGAAAACGCCATGTACAAGCAGAATGGGATATCTGGTCTTGCAGATCTCGCTTTCCGCCCGCACCTCATCCAGTTCCCATTTTTCCGTTTCCAGCTCCGCTTCCCGGCCTGTCAGGCGCATGATCTTCATGAGATACCAGATATTCACACCGGGAATCCACCACACCAGCGCTGCAAGGATGCGGGTCTTGATCCCCAGCTGTACGGATGTCAGGTAAACACGGATCATGCCGTTCCAGAAAACGATTCCCTCCGCCAGCACGCACCAGAGGATGCTGGCCGCAGCTGCCAGCACAGCCTTGCCGCCAAACATCTCGTTCTCAGTTCCCTGCATCCAGAGGGCGCACTGCAAAATCACGCTGGCTGCGGCAGATACCAGAAACTGCCCCAGCAGTGCGCTGCCGGTTTCCAGCTGCCGCAGGCGGCGGGTCGGCCCGCAGGAGCGAATGGGCCGGATATTGACAAGGAGAAACGCCGCCATCGCCAGCAGGGTGACGAAATTGACCGCCTGCCTCGTGCCAAGCATCCCAGACAGCACCAGGGGGTTCGCCGCCGCCAGGATTACCAGAACAGAAAGGATCTGTCGGATCACAGGAATGCCTCGTTCTTTTTTGGCTCGGTAAAATTCTGCTCCAGCATGGCAACGTGAGACAGGAACGCCGCATCCTCGAAATATTTGGCGTGTCGCGTACACTTCCGCACGCAGGCCTGGCACTTGATGCAGGTGCCGGGAACGCTGCACACGTCCTTGGGATCAATGGCCCCCATGGGGCATACTCTGGCGCAGGCACCGCAGTTCGTGCATCTGGAAAGATCGGTCAATGGCTTGGCTTTCAGGAATTTGGCAGGCTGTCCGTCCGTTCCCTTGGGGGTATAATAGGGGGCGGTTGCATCGCCGGGAACGGCAATCGGGGCCGGAATATCTGTCAAGTGATTTACCTTGTCGCAGATTGCTGCGGCAAAGTTTTTCAGTTCCTGCCGGTCATTCCAGTCAGGCCGTCCCTCTGCCAGCCTGTCTGTAAAGGCATGGCGGCCCACAAAGGCCCCGCCTGCCGCCGTATGGAATCCGTCTGCTTCCAGCACCGCGCACAGCTCCGCCAGAGAATTGTCATAAGACCGGTTTCCAAAGGTCACAACTGCCGCGGCCAGAGCGCCGTTTCCGTGGAGCTTTCCCTGAAAGTCCGGCAGGATTTTATTCGGTAGCTTTCCCGCATAGGTCGGCGCGCCCACCATCACAAAGTCGGTGTCCTGAAAGGCATATTCCTTTTCTCGTTCTGCCGGACGGGTAAAGGAAAATCTCTCCAGCGGGACGCCCCATGCTTCCGCCAGCGTTTCCCCGATGATGCCCACTGTCTTTTCCGTGTTGCCGGTGGCGCTGAAATACAAAATGCAGACCCGTTTGATTTCCATAGGTTCCTCTCTCCTTTTTTAAAAAACAGGCACCCGCCGGGGTGCCTGTTTCCTTTTCACATATGCCCTGTCCCCTCTGTTATAGGGAAAAATCCTCTTCCTTCAGCTTGGCGGTGTCCAGCGACGCCGGACGGGGCGGCACCCGCTTCAGGGGATCGTATTTGAATCCCCGGCAGTGGTGCTCCATGGGAACAACGCCGTGCTTCACGCACATGACGTCCGTCTCGCTGATCTGCTGGCCCCGCTGACAGTAAGCGCAGCGGGGATCGATATTCTTTCGGAACAGCTTCACTGTGCTCCTCCCCTTTCACACAACTCCGACCGGTTTACAGAGCGTCCAGCCGAATGGCGCCGTTCTCCGCAGTGGCGTGAATCCGGGACACCGGATGCTCGTAGCTGTCAATGATCTCTGTGGCCATGGGGTCCTCCAGCTCCTTCTGGATGGTACGCCGCAGATTCCGGGCGCCATAGGTCATGGAGTAGGATTTCTCCACCAGAAAATCCGTCAGGCTGTCATCGTAGGTAAAGGTGATGCCCTTGTCTCCCAGCGAAGAGGCCAATTCGTTCAGCATGATCTTCGCAATGGCCTTGAAATTCTCTCTGGACAGACGGTTGAACGTAATCACACCGTCCACACGGTTGATGAATTCCGGCCGCAGGAACTGCTGCAAAGCCTTCATGGCCTTGTCGGCGTCCTGCTGGGTCTGGCTGCGGTCAAAGCCCACCGTGCCGCCGTCCTGAGTGCCGCTACCGGCGTTGGAGGTCATGACGATGATGGTATTTTCAAAGTTGACCCGGCGGCCATGGGAATCGGTGATCTCACCGTCGTCCAGAATCTGGAGCAGCACGTTCAGCACGTCCGGGTGCGCCTTTTCAATCTCGTCGAACAGGATCACTGCGTAGGGCTTCCGGCGGACCTTCTCCGTCAGCTGGCCAGCCTCGTCGTAGCCCACATAGCCCGGCGGGGAACCCACGATCCGGGAAACGGAGTGCTTTTCCATGAACTCCGACATATCCAGACGGATCAGGGCGTCTGGCGTGTTGAACAGATCCACCGCCAGCTGCTTCACCAGTTCCGTCTTGCCCACACCGGTGGAACCCACGAAAATAAAGCTGACCGGCTTATGCTTGGGTGAAATTCCCACCCGGTTCCGGCGCACAGCGGCGGACACCGCCGCCACCGCTTCGTCCTGACCGATGATGTGGGACTTCAGGCGCTCTTCCAGATGGCTGAGGCGCTGGAACTCCTCCTCCCGGATTTTGGAGGCCGGGATTTTGGTCCACAGTTCGATAACATGGGCGATATTTTCCATGGTCAGCTGGGGATTGCCCTTCAGCAGCAGGGTATTCAGCTCCGTCTGCCGCTGGAGAATTTTGCTTTTCAGCGTGGCGATCTGCTCATAATCCGGCTCTACGCCCTCCTGAGCGCCCTGCTCCTCCAGCATGGAACGCTCTTTTTCAAAGTCCTCGATCTCCCGCTGAAGCTGCATCCGCCGGGAGATATCCGGATCCTTCAGGTTCAGGTCGGAGCAGGCCTCGTCGATGAGGTCGATGGCCTTGTCCGGCAGGAAACGGTCTGTGATGTACCGCTCGCTCAGAAGCACAGCCTGCCGCAGAATACCATCGGAAATCTTGACTCCGTGATAGGCTTCATAGTTGGGGGCCAGACCCTTGAGAATTTTGATGGAATCCTCAATGGACGGTTCGTTCACCGTCACCGGCTGGAAGCGGCGCTCCAGTGCGCTGTCCTTTTCGATGGATTTCCGATATTCGTTGAACGTGGTCGCGCCGATGACCTGAATTTCGCCGCGGCTGAGGGCGGGTTTCAGGATATTGGCGGCATTCATGCTGCCCTCGGCATCCCCGGCTCCTACGATATTGTGGATCTCATCGATCATCAGGATGATATTGCCCAGCTTCTTCACCTCATCGATCAGGCCCTTCATCCGCTGCTCGAACTGGCCGCGGAACTGGGTACCGGCTACCAGAGCCGTCAGATCCAGCAAATAGACTTCCTTATCCCGCAGCTTGAAAGGTACATCCCCCGCCACGATCCGCTGGGCAAGGCCTTCCGCGATGGCGGTCTTGCCCACGCCCGGTTCGCCGATGAGGCAGGGATTGTTCTTCTGGCGGCGGTTCAGGATCTGGATGACCCGCTCGATCTCCTCTGCACGACCGATCACCGGGTCCAGCTTGCCCTCCTTGGCCTTACGGTTCAGAGAGATGCAGTAACCCTCCAGAAACTTCCGCTTCCCGTTGGGCTTGCCCTCTTTCTTTTCCCGGCGTTCACCCTCACCGGCAGGGGCGTCCTCCTTGGAGGCAGGCTCTCCGCTGTTGTTGAACAGGCGGTTCAGGAACGGGAAGGTCGCCGTCTTGCCGGCCTCCTCATCGTCCTCTCCGCCGGGCAGATCCTCCACATTTTCAATGGAGTCCATGGCCTGCATCATCTCATTATTCAGGTTATCCAGATCCTCGTCCGTGATGCCCATGCGCTGCATCATGTCGTTCACCTGCGGAAGCCCAAGGCTCTTGGCGCATTTCAGGCACAAACCCTCGTTGATGGTCTTGTCCCCCTCCATGCGGGTGATGAAAACCGTGGCAATGTTCTTTTTACATCTGGAACAAAGTGTTGGCTGCATAATTACCTCCGTATCCCCCGGTTTGCTGAACGAGGGAAGTGTTTATAGGGACGACAGCAGGCTCAAAGGCCCTACCGCCGTGAAAAAGCGAAGCAAGTAAGTGTTTTCCGTGGGCAGCTCTACGCCGAAATGGGGGATCAGCCAGATCAGCAGCCACACCACGATCATGCCCTCCAGCAGACCCAGCAGTGCGCCGCCCAGCGTGTTCGCACTGGAAAGAAGCGGCAGCCGCAGCAGCATACTGATCCCCAGAGAAGCGACGTGCAGCACCGCCCCCAGCGCCAGAAACAGCAGCACATACAAAATGGCATAGGCGAAGCTCTCCACCAGTTCTCTGGCCACAGCCGCCGCAATAGCTCTGGCTGTGGCGGCGATGGTACTCTCCGCCTGACGCTCCAATGCGCCCCGCAGATTTTCCATCAGGCCCGTGCGGTTCAGGAGATTCCGCAGGGAATCCGGCAGAAGCTCCTCCAGCGTTCTTCCCTGCTCCTGCGTCCGATCCTCCAGCGTTTTTTCCACCTTCGCGGCGATCTTTTCCTCAATTTTCGGGGTTGCCCAATCCGCTACCGGCTGTGTCAGGGCCTTCGCCCCCAGATTGGCTCCAATGATGGTCAGGATCAACACGATCACGCCTGAGAGAGACAAAAACAGCCCCCGCCAGCTGCTCCGCAGGATCGCGGTCAGCAGAATGGCCGCGATCAGCACGTCCAATATTATAGCAGGTGTCATGGGTCTTGCCTACCTTTCTGCATGAAAACAAATTGTAAACTCCACTGTAATTTCTGCCGCTTATGGCAAAAAGAGCTGGGCGGAGTCCGAAGCGATCATCAGAACAGAGCCGTCCGTCCGGGTCAAAACCTCGCGGGTATGCTCCGGGCCGTGGAGGGTCGCATAAATCTCCAGATCCGAATTATAGACCACCAGACGATCCTCATACAACACGGAGAGATACCGCCCATTGGCGGAGAGAGAACGCACTTCTTCGGAAATATCCAGACTGGCAATCTCCGCGCCCTCGTCATCCACCGTGACCAGACGGCCTACGCTGCCGGACTGATACCGGTTCAGCAGCAGGGCGGTAAAGCCATCCCCGCCCAGATCGTATTCCCGGAGATACTCCCCATCGTAGGAATACGTCCCCGTCAGCTTTCCGTTGGCTCTGCCGGACGCAAAACAGGTATCCGTCACCGTCAGGATGCTGCTGCCGTGACAGCCCATCGCCGTCACCAGACCATCCGGCACCACATAATCTGCCGTAACCTCCGCCTCGCCGGGCCGGGTCAGGTCATAAAACGACACATCACTGACAAAAGTTCCGTCCTCCTGTCCCATCAGCACCACTGACAGAGACTTTCCATCCTCTGTAACGCAGGCATCCGCTACAAAGCGGCGGTGGGCGTTGACCTCTGCCAACGCGCTGCCGTCAGCCGTGTACACATCGACCCGTCCCTTGGTGCCGCTGACCTGAGAGGTAACTGCCAGCATTCCGCTGCTGTTGAGACTGGCGGAGACGATGGGGCCTTCCGCAGTCAGCTCCATCTGCTCGCCATTTTCATCCAGCACATACACCGCCGTGCCGCCCACATCATAGGCCGCTATTTTCCCGCCGCCCTGAACCAGTGCGGGCGCGGTCATCTGCACATTGGCGCTCCAGATCTCACTTCCATCCGCTCCCAGCATCCGCAGCGCCGTATCGGACAGGATGACCAGACATCCGTCCCCCATCTCTGCGAAACGGTTGCTGTTGTCCGTGTCAAACTGGTAGACGGTCTTTTCACTGCTGACTGCACTGCTGCCGTAAGCAAAGTACCGGTGCAGCGCGTCAAAGCCGGTGCCGTCCCGCCAAGCCGCCGCCAGAACGATGCCCAGCACCACGATCAGCACCAGCAGAAAAATCAGAAAATTCCGCAGCAGATGCCGTCTCTTTTTCGGCTCCGCCCGGTCTCCGTCATCGTCATTCCAAATGTCTTTTGTCGTATTTTCAGCCATTGAGCCGCTCATCCTCATACCAAAGTCTTGTCAGATACAATCCGCCTGGCGGCACCGTCGGCCCCGCCAGCGTCCGATCCCGGCTTTCCAGAATGGCCGGGATATCCTCCGGCAGAAATTTGCCCTCCGCAGCGTACAGCACCGTGCCGGTAATCGCCCGCACCATGTTGTACAGGAACCCGTCGGCACAGACCTTCAGCTCCAGCAGCTCGCCGCTGCGGGTCACGTCGCACCAGTAAACGGTGCGGACGGTGGTTCTGGTCTCCGTTCCCACGCTGCGGACTGCCGCAAAATCATGGGTTCCTACAAACTGATGCGCTGCCCGGTTCAAAAATTCCTCATCCAGCCGCTTGGGGTAAAAATATGCCCGGTTTACATAAAATGGATTCTTGACCCGCGAATTGTAAATGCGGTAAGTATACTCCTTTTTCAGACAGGAACCGATAGCATTGAAATCCTCCGCCACCTCCAGCGCCTCGCTGACGGCAATATCCTCCGGCGTGTGGGTATTGATGGCAAAGGGCAGCCGCTCCAACGGGATCCGGCTCTCCGTGCGGAAATTGGCGATGTACCGCTCCGCGTGAACGCCGGCATCCGTGCGGCCGCAGCCGGTGAGATGCACCGGCGCACCGGTAATCTTCTCCAACGCCTTTTGCAGCGTCTCACAGACGGTGACGGCGTTTTTCTGCACCTGCCAGCCGTGGTAGGCCGTTCCATTATACATCAGTTTCAGTGCGATATTACGCATATTGGCTCCTTTAGCGGCATCAGCCGTGTTATTTTTCCCAGAAAACGCGCACGTTGTAATCCGTGTCCGGCCAGACCTCTTCCACCATTGTCCCATCCTGATCGATCTCATAGGTGCAGACGGTAAAATCATAGGAAAGGCCGAAGGTGTCCCGGCAGAGCAGGTGCAGCTCCACGGTGTCCTCCGGCTGACAGGAGACCGCGATGCCGCCATTCTCCGAAGCCGGGGTATAGTAGACCACATCGGGATCGCTGCTGACGGTAGACTCCGAAATCTTTACCGGAAGGGTCTGGACGGTCTCTCCGTTTTTCAGCACCTGAAAAACAGGGGCGACCACCTCTGTGCCGTACTGCTTTCTGACGCCCAGATCGTATTGAAGCTGCAAGCTTCCTCCCCGATAAGTGGGATCGCCATAACCGCTGCCGTCATTCGTCAGGGGCAGCAGCATGGCAAGGTCACTGTAACTGGTGACCTCCTCCCGGCTGGTCTGATCGCCGGCGGTGATATTCGCCGCGAAGGACACTTCGCCGGTCTGTTCCACCGGCAAGTTCACCGGGGCGGTGAACACGCCGCCGTTCCCGGACATAGGCAGCTCCGTGGTCTGGCCGTTCCGGGTCACCGCCAGCGCCACCTCCGTGTCCGCCGTCCAGCGGCGGAGGGTGATGCTCATGTCGGCTTGCAGCGTATGGCTTTCCGGGTCCAGGCCGGTGGGTTCAAAGGAAAAATCCGACAGATCCTCCGTCTGCTCCCGCTGCTTCGCGGACAGGTTCGTGATCTGATCCTGCACATCCATCAGCCGCCAGGCAACGCTGTCCAGCTGGTGTTTCAGGTTGTTCTGCGTATCCGCCAGCTCCGTCCGGGTCACAAGCAGGGCGATCAGCAGCGCCACATTCAGTGCCAGTGAGAGGATCTGAAACCAGTTTTTCTTCATAAGCCCGCTCCTTTCGCGCAAAGCAGTTTAACTTTACACCATTTGGAAATTCTGGGATTTTGTCAAATATATTCTCTTATTCCGCCCAGGTGACTGTGGGCCTGCCGGAAATAGGATACCGCTCCGTGCCGTCCCACTTCTGAGTCAGAATCTCGGAAAGGGGAAACTCGTAGCGGAGGCCCGCATCGTCCGTGCAGGCATAGCACAGCCGCATCCGGTCCCCCTCGGTGCAGTCGATCCCTACGCTTTCGCAGGGCTCTCCGTTGACCAGCAGATCAAAGCCGCTGTCTGCGGCCTTTTTTCCTGTGAACACCAGTTTCCCGTTCCGGTAGAGCCGGAACTCACCGTCCCGGCCCTGAGCCTCCCCGCCTGCCGGGTCCGCTAGTTGAACGTCAAAGTCGCATACGTAGAATTTCTGTTCTTCGCTGTTGAAGTGATAGGAGGTGCCCTCGCTGTCAAGCCGCAGGGGCAGCAGGTCCGTGATGGAACCGCTGCTGAACAGCACGGTGTCATCCGCCGACCGCAGTTCCAGCCCCCTATCCAGGTCCAGAGGGAAAGTCAGAGTCCCGGCGTAGGTCCCATCCGCCTGCTGCTTGAGACTGGCCCATTGCCATGCCATCCGATAGGCTTCTCCCGGCTGGCAGAGGCCAATATCAACGTAGTAGTCCTCCAGTCCCGGGACCTCCGCCGCCGTTTCCAGGGTCAGCATACGGGTCTCCGGGTCCACAGAAGAGGCGAGTATCCTCGCGGAGGGAGCTGCGGCAGGTACTTCCGGCTCTTCCACCTTTTCAGCATCGTCCAGCCGGGTCGTCAGTGCATCGTTTTCTTGCCGCAGACCCTGAAGCTGCCCACTCTGCTGTGCCAAAAGGACACCCAGGACACAGCAGCAGAGGATCGCCGCCAGGCCGACACCGTTCCGTTTCAGAAACTCCATATCCGACCTCCTGTGTCGTTTTTTAGGCCCCCAGCTTCCGCAGGAGCACCACCAGCACCAGAATGACCGCGCCGCCCGTCAGAGCAACGTAGTCCCGCCGCTGGTATTTCAGCACATGGAGTTTGGTACGGCCCTCGCCGCCGTGGTAGCAGCGGCACTCCATGGCCGTGGCCAGCTCGTCCGCCCGGCGAAAGGCGCTGATAAACAGCGGTACCAGAATGGGAACCAGCGCCTTGGCCTTCTGGAACAGGCTTCCGCTTTCAAAGTCCGCGCCGCGGGCCTTCTGCGCCGATATGATCTTGTCCGTTTCCTCGATCAGCGTGGGAATGAACCGCAGGGCAATGGCCATCATCATGGCCAGCTCATGCACCGGCACATGGATTTTTTTCAGGGGATTCAGCAGGGATTCCAGACCATCCGTCAGTCGGATGGGGCTGGTGGTATAGGTCATCAGGAAGGTTCCCATCACCAGCAGCATGATGCGGACCACCATGAACAGAGCATTTTCAACGCCCTTTACGGAGATCCGCAGGATTCCCCATTCCCAAAGGTAATGGGTATCCGGCGTAAAGAAAACATTCAGCACGCCGGTGAACACAATGATGACCACCAGTGGCTTCAGACCCCGCACCAGAGACTTCAGTCCCACATGGGAGACCTTTACACAGGCTGCCAGCGTGGCGATCATCACAGCATAGCCAACCAGCCCCTTAGCGCTGAACAGGGCGATGATATACAGCGTTACCAGCAGGATTTTGGTGCGGGGGTCCAGCTTGTGGGCAACGGAATTTCCCGGAAAATACTGGCCTAAGGTGATGTCCTTCAGCATCCCGCTCCCCCCTTTCGCAAGGCCATGAGTTGACGCTCAAGGGCTTCCACGGTATACACCGCCGGATCAATCTCCACGCCCCGGCGCTTCAGCTCCATGGCGATCCGGGTGATCTGGGGGACGTCCAGTCCGGCGGAGAGCAGCTCCTCTCCCCGCGCAAACACCTCCGCAGGTGTTCCCTGCATCAGCACATGGGCGCTTTTCAGCACCAGAATCCGATCCACGTTCTGAGCGATCTCATCCATACTGTGGCTCACCAGAATGATGGTCTTGCCCTTATTGCGGTGGTAATCCCGGATGTTGGCCATCAGGTTTTCCCGGCCAGCCGGGTCAAGCCCCGCCGTCGGCTCGTCCAGCACCAGCACATCCGGCTCCATAGCAAGAACGCCTGCCAGCGCTACCCGGCGCTTTTGTCCGCCGGAAAGTTCAAACGGGGACTTTTCCATCTGATCATCCCGGATACCCACCAGTCTGGCGGCCTCCCGGACGGCGTGATCCAGCTCGTCCCCGGTCTTGCCCTGATTGGCGGGGCCGAAAGCAATGTCCTTATAGACCGTCTCCTCAAAGAGCTGATACTCCGGATACTGGAACACCAGCCCCACCTTGAAGCGCACGTCCCGGATCTTCTTCGGCTCCGCCCAGATGTCCCTGCCGTGGAGCAGGATCTGCCCCTCGGTGGGCTGAAGCAGTCCGTTCAGATGCTGGATCAGGGTGGATTTCCCGGAGCCGGTGTGGCCGATGATGCCCAGGAATTCCCCCTCGTTGACGTCAAAGCTCATATGATCCACGGCGCTGCGCTGGAAAGGCGTTCCCGCACCGTAGGTATGTGTCAGGTTCTTCACCTGAATGATCGGTTCCAATCCTTGTTCCTCCGTCAGTTTTTCGTCAGGGCCGCAGTGATGGCAGCCGCACATTCTTCCACCGTCAAAGCGTCCAGCGGCACCTCCAGCCCGTCCTTCCGCAGACGATCCAGCAGATCCACCGTGTCCGGCACCGTCAGGCCCATGTCACGCAGAGGCTCTACCTGCGTAAAGACCTCCTTCGGCGTGCCGTCCAGCGCGATCTTACCGTCGTCCATGACGATGACCCGGTCGGCGTCCTCCGCCTCGTTCATGTGGTGGGTAATCAGCACCACGGTGATGCCCTTCTCCCGGTTCAGCTTATGAACGGCGGAGAGCACCTCCTGCCGTCCGATGGGGTCCAGCATGGCGGTAGCCTCGTCCAGCACGATGCACTCCGGCTCCATGGCGATAACGCCGGCAATGGCTACCCGTTGCTTCTGCCCGCCGGAGAGCAGATGGGGCGCATGGGTCATGAAGGCGGTCATATCCACAGCCGCCAGCGCATCATCCACCCGGCGGCGGATCTCCTCCGTGGCCACTCCCAGGTTCTCCGGGGCAAAAGCCACGTCCTCCTCCACCACGTTGGCAACGATCTGGTTGTCCGGGTTCTGGAACACCATGCCCACCCGGCGGCGAATCTCCAGCAGGCACGCCTCGTCCTGCGTGTCCATGCCCTCCACATACACCTTGCCTCCGCAGGGCAGCAAAATGGCGTTCAGGCATTTGGCAAAGGTGGATTTGCCGGAACCGTTATGGCCCAGCACCACCACAAAGCTTCCTTTTTCAATGGCCGTGTCCACACCCCGCAGGGCCAGAACCGGCTCCGCCCCTTCCTCCGCCGGATAGGCGTATTCCAGAGTCTTTGTTTCAGTCATGGTTGGCATGATATTCTCCAATATGTCAAAATTCCTTCTGCGTCTGGATGTCCACGATAATGGCATTCCGCATTTCCCTGAAGTTTTCCCGATGATCCAGAATGATGGAAAGCGGCTCCTGATAGAGAAGCACCTTTCCGGCGCCCGCCTGAATGCCCAGTTCTACGATCGCCCGCTCCTCCACATCCGTGGTATGCTCCTGCACTTTGATGCAAAGAACCGGCTTCAAGATCCGAATCTTGGGTGACACCCGCCGAATCAGCTCCCGGAACAGGTACTCCGCGCCGCCGTACTGCGCCACCTGTCCATCCCGGAATGGGGAAAACACCATCACGTCCGGCGTATTCTCATAGGCCCTGGCTTCCTCGCCGGCGGCCAGATAGCGGTCCAGCACCTTAAAGGAAAAGGTGCGGGTTTCCCCTGTTGCCCGATTCGTTCCGGTGCGCTCCTCAAGTCTGTATTTGGCCGCAACCAGAGACGGTTCCTGAAGCTGCTGTCCGGTTTTCAGATTCAGAATCGTCAGTCTGGACGGCTTGTACTGCAAGCACCAATCGTCCAGAGTCTGGGCGGACATCATTCCCTCTCTCATTTTTTCTCCTTATTCGCTGAACCAGCGGCCGGTGGCGCCGCAGGGCAACGCCATGCCGGTGGCCGTTACCGGCAGCCCCAACTCATCCCAGCTGACGGTGCCGCCGTACTTCTCCGCCACCAGCAGGTGCAGAAGATACCCCAGCACGCTGGGGGCAAGGCCCGTGGTATAGGAGTTGATAAGCACAAACAGGGGCTTGTCTGACAGCACCCCGGCGCAGAGCTTTACAAAGGGATAGAGATTTTCCTCCAGCTTCCAGACCTCGCCGCCGGGGCCGCGGCCATAGCTGGGGGGATCCATGATGATGGCGTCGTAGGTCTTGCCCCGGCGGATCTCCCGCTCCACAAATTTGGCGCAGTCATCCACGATCCAGCGGATGGGGGCATCCGCAAGACCGGAGAGACGGGCGTTGTCCTTGGCCCATGCTACCATGCCCTTGGCGGCGTCCACATGGCAGACGCTGGCTCCCGCCTTGGCGCAGGCCACGGTGGCTCCGCCGGTGTAGGCGAACAGGTTCAGCACCCGGATGGGGCGGTTGGCCCTGCGGATCTTGTCCATGGCAAAATCCCAGTTCACCGCTTGCTCCGGGAACAGGCCCGTGTGCTTGAAGTTCATGGGCTTGACCTGAAAGGTCAAATCCTTATAATGCACCTGCCAGCTTTCCGGCAGCGCTTTTTTCTCCCAGTGGCCGCCGCCGGTCTGGGAACGGAGATACCGGGCGTTGGCCCGCTTCCACTCCGGCAGCCGCCGGGGCGTCTCCCAGATGGCCTGCGGATCCGGGCGCACCAGATACTGCCTGTCCCAGCGTTCCAGCTTTTCTCCGCCGCCGCAGTCCAGCAGCTCATAGTCCTGCCATTGATCGGCAATCCACATCGGTATTCCTCCTCTATGTCCCGCAGAACACCGGGGGACATACTTCTTCATAATAAATCAGTTTATTATACCTTTTTTGTCTTACCGGGTCAACTTTTATTTACAATTTTGAACTGCCTGTCCGCGTATAGGAAAAAAAGAGAGCCGCTTTCAGCGGCTCTCCTGCAAATCAGATATTGGCGCACAGGGACTGGGGTTTGGACGCGGCAGCCGGAGTCCGGACTTTGGGAGCGTTGGCCGGCGGCTCCTGACGGGCCTGAAGCCGCTCTCTGGCCACGGCCAGCATCAGCTTGATCCGATTCTCCTGATTGACCCGCGTGGCGCTGGGATCATAATCGATGGGGGTGATGTTGGCCTCCGGGTACAGCTCCCGGATCTTATTGACCATGCCCTTGCCGCAGATGTGGTTGGGCAGGCAACCGAAAGGCTGGGCGCAGACGATATTCTCATACCCGGAGCGCACCAGCTCCAGCATCTCCGCCGTCAGCAGCCATCCCTCGCCCATCTTGCAGCCCATGCCGATGGTGTGGCTCTGCTCCGGCAGCTTGATCAGTTCACTGAAGGGCATGGGGGCATGGTAGCCCGCGTCCTTGAGGGTCTTGATGATGACCTTCTCCATGCCCGCGATGAGGGTCAGCGCCGCCTCCGCAGCGGTTTTCTCCACCAGTGAGCCGCCGTAGAGCCGGACAGTCTCCGCCATGTTGTAGGCGCAGTACTGCACGAAGCCCATCAGCCCCGGCAGGTTCACCTCGCAGTCCTGAGAGGCCAGGAACTTTTCCAGTTCGTTATTGCCCAAGGGAGAATATTTGACGTAAATCTCCCCCACCACGCCGACCTTCACCTTCGGCACCCGCTTTACGGGGATGGCGGCAAACTCCGCCGCGATCCTCGGCATGACGGCCTTCATCTCCCGGCCGGAATAGCCCTTATCGTGGCGGACCTCATCGCAGAGAATGTCCAGCCACTTGTTTTGCAGCCGCTCCGCTGCCCCAGCTTCCAGCTCATAGGGCTGGGTCTGGGCCCGGAGGGTCATCAGCAGATCACCGTAGTAAATCGCCGCCAGCGCCTGCCGCATGAATTTCAGATCCATGGGCATACTGCTGTCCTTTTCCAGGCCGGAGAAGTTCAGGCTCAGCACGGGGATGTTGCCGTAGCCCGCCTTTTCCAGAGCCTTCCGCAGCAGGAAAATATAGTTGGACGCCCGGCAGCCGCCGCCGGTCTGGGTAATGATGAGGGCAGTGTGGTCCAGATCATACTTGCCGGAATCCAATGCGTCCAAAAACTGGCCGATGACCAACAGCGCCGGATAGCAGGTGTCATTATGGACATATTTCAGTCCCAGCTCCGCCACCCGCTCGCCGCAGTTGCCCAGCAGCTCCACCTGATAGCCATGGTTTTCCATGCTGGCTGCCAGAATCCGAAACTGCACCGGTGCCATATTGGGAATGAGAATTTTATGGGTCTTTTTCATGTCCGGTGTAAACCGGGGATATGTGCTTTCCATATCAGGTCTCCTCTTGCTCTTCCAATGCCGCAAACAGGCTCCGCAGGCGGATGCGGACTGCGCCCAGATTGGTGATCTCGTCGATTTTCAGCTGGGTGTACAGCTTGCCGCCCCGACGGAGGATCTCCCGCGTCTCGTCGGTGGTAATGGCGTCCACGCCGCAGCCGAAGCTTACCAGCTGCACCAGATCCATATCCGGCTGGGTGCAGCAGTATTTCGCCGCCGCATACAGCCGCGCATGGTACGTCCACTGGTTCAGCACCGTGGTTTTGAAGGGTTCCGCCAGCTGAGAGACGGAGTCCTCAGTAATGACCGCCGCGCCGAACTGGGTAATCAGGGTGTCGATGCCGTGATTGACCTCCGGGTCCACATGGTAGGGCCGGCCGGCCAGAACGATGATCCTCCGTCCCTCCTTCCGGGCGGCGGCCATGATCTCCGCACCCTTTTCCCGGATCTGCTTCATGTGATGATCGTATTCCGCGTAGGCAGCTTCCACTGCCGCCCTGATCTCGCCGTGAGGGATGGGACCGAACTCCCGCTCCATCACCGCGGTGATCTTCTTCTCAAAATCCTTCGGCCTGTGGATTCCCACATAGTCATAAATGAATCTGGTATTTTTCAGGCAGTCGCAGTTCCCTGCCAGCACCTCCGGGTAATAGGCCACCACCGGACAGTTGTAGTGGTTCTGGCCCAGGCCCTCGTCGATGTTGTAGGTCATGCAGGGGTAGAAAATGGCGTCCACACCCAGCTTGGCCAGAAATTCAATGTGGCCGTGGGCCAGCTTCGCCGGGAAGCAGGCGGTGTCGCTGGGGATGCTCCCCTGCCCCTCCAGATACAGCTTCCGGCTGGACATGGGGCTGTGAACCACCTGAAAGCCCAGCTTTGTGAAGAAGGTGTACCAGAACGGATACAGCTCCCAGAAATTCAGGCACAGGGGCAGGCCGATTTTTCCCCGCCGGTTTTCGCCGGGCCTGTAGCCCAGAATCAGCTGCCGCTTGTACTCATAGAGATTCCAGCATCCATCCTCCTTTTTGCCGGTGATGGGCCGCTCACAGCGGTTGCCGCTGATGAGCCGTCCGCCATCGGAGAAGGTGTTGACGGTAAGCTGGCAGTTGTTTCCGCACTGACCGCAGCTGCGACTCTCCGTCTCTCTGCGGAAGCCCCGCAGCTCCCGCTCTGTCAGAAGCATACTGTGTTTTCCCTTTACAGCTTTTCGCATCCCGTACAGCGCCGCTCCGTAAGCGCCCATCAGTCCCGCAATGTTGGGGCGGATGACCTCGACCCCCATTTCCTTCTCAAAAGCCCGGAGCACGGCTTCGTTATAGAATGTGCCGCCCTGCACCACCACATGGCGGCCCAGCTCCTCAGGTGAGGAGGCCCGGATCACCTTATAGATGGCGTTTTTCACCACGGAGATGGACAACCCCGCAGAGATATTCTCCACGGACGCACCGTCCTTCTGGGCCTGCTTCACACTGGAGTTCATAAACACGGTGCAGCGGCTGCCCAGATCCACCGGCCGGTCGGCAAAAAGCCCCAGCTTCGTAAAGTCCTTCACGTCATAGCCCAGCGCCTGAGCAAAGGTCTGCAAAAAGCTGCCGCAGCCTGAGGAGCAGGCTTCATTCAGGAAGATATCGCTGATGGCTCCGTTTTCGATCTTGAAGCACTTCATATCCTGCCCGCCGATGTCGATGATGAAATCCACATCCGGCAGGAAGTGCTTGGCAGCGGTAAAATGCGCCACGGTTTCCACCACGCCAAAATCCGCGTGGAAGGCGGCCTTCGCCAGATCCTCGCCATAGCCTGTGGTGGTGACGGACGCCACATTCAGGCTCGGATGGTTTTCATACAGCCCCAGCAGCACCGATTGCAGCAGCGCAATGGGGTCGCCCTGATTGGGCCGGTAATCGGTGAAGAGCAGGTTGGCATCCTCATCGATCACCGCCACCTTCACGGTGGTGGAGCCAGAGTCGATCCCGATATGGACCGGCTGGGCATAGTCCGCCGGGAAGTCTGCCTGCGGCACCGCCGCCTTGGCGTGACGGGCCTTGAACGCGTCGTATTCCGCCTGATTTTCAAACAGCGGCGGCTGGGAGCGGTAGGTCTCCGACATTCCGCGCTGCTCCAGCAGCTCCGCCGTTTTCTGAAGATCCCAGGTCTCCTCCGCGTAGAATGCCGCGCCCAGCGCCACGAACAGCAGGCTGTTTTCCGGGCAGGTCCCGGTGACGCCCAGCGTCTCGTCAAAGCTCTGCCGCAGGCACTTGGAGAAGGTCAGCGGCCCGCCCAGATACAGGATGTTGCCTTTGATGGGGCGTCCCTGAGCCAGTCCCGCAATGGTCTGGTTCACAACCGCCTGATAAATGCTTTTGGCAATGTCGGCGGGCTTAGCCCCCTGATTGATGAGGGGCTGAATATCGCTCTTGGCAAACACGCCGCAGCGTGACGCAATGGTATAGGTCTTTTCCGCCGTCTGCGCGGCCTGATCCATCTCATCGGCGCCCATTTTCAGCAGAGTCGCCATCTGGTCGATGAACGCGCCGGTACCGCCGGCGCAGGAGCCGTTCATCCGCACTTCCAGACCGTTGGTCAGAAAGAGGATCTTGGCGTCCTCGCCCCCCAGCTCGATGATGACATCCGTTCCCGGCGCCAGCCGGTTGGCCGCCACGCGGGTGGCGAATACCTCCTGCACAAAGGGGGCTTTCACGCTCTCTGCCATGCCCATACCGGCAGAGCCGGAAATGGCAAATACCGCTTCCCGGCCATACTGTGCCGCTACCCGCCGCAGCAGTTCCGCCGACTTTTCTACGATATGGCTGTAATGCCGCTCATATGTACTGTATATCAATTTGTCCCGGTCATCCAATACCACGCATTTGATGGTAGTGGAGCCAACATCCAGTCCGACGCGCAAAAAGGGGTTCCTCCTTTAAGGGCTTTCCAGCCCTAATTTAAGCTAATAATATTATGTTACGGTTTTTCGGCAAATTCTGCAATGTGAAAAGTATGGAATTTTCGTAAATTTTCCGTTAAAAAATCGGTTGCACACAAAGACTTCCCCTTTTTGACAGCCTATGCTATACTATAGAAAACATACGTCCAGAAAGGAAGTTTCTGCCATGTCCTCTGTCCTGATGCACACCTGCTGCGCCCCCTGCTCCCTGAGCTGTATCGATCCCCTCCGTTCCGAAGGGATCGAGCCGGTGGCTTTCTGGTATAACCCGAATATCCATCCGTGGAAGGAGTATGAAGCTCGGCGGGACTGTCTGCTTGCTTACGCTCCCACCATTGACATGAAGGTGATCGTAAACGAGGAATACGGCCTGCGTTCCTTTGTGGAACACGTGGCCGGGGACATCTCCCATCGCTGCACCTACTGCTATCACCACCGGCTGGAGGAAACCGCCCGCTATGCGGCGGAGCATGGCTACAAGGCCTTCACCTCCACCCTGCTGGCCAGTCTCTATCAGGACCACGACGGCATCCGGGCCGCCGCCGAGGAATACGCCCGGCAATACGGCGTGGAGTTCCTCTACCGGGACTTCCGCCCCAATTTCCGGGCCGGGAATCAACGGGCCAGAGAGCTTGGCTTTTATATGCAGAAGTACTGCGGTTGCGTCTTTTCCGAGCAGGATCGCTACCAGAAGCAGATTGACCGGGACAGAAAGAAATTTGCAGAACAGGCGTAAAACCGCGCTAATTTAATAAACTGTTTTTTAACTGTCTGTTCAGAAAGGAGTTTTTAGATGAAAAACCAGTTACAGGGCATCGCACTGATTCTCTTTGCCGGTGTGCTGATGCTGTGCGCGCCGCTCTCACCCTGGATTCCCGTCATTGGCAGTCTCCCCTCCGATCTTATCAGTCTTGTGGGACTGGCTTTCGCCATAGCGGGACTGGTACGGTGCTTTAAAAAGGAAGGCTGACCGATTTCGGCCTTTGCAGCTTACTCCCTGTTCCATAAACCTCATATTTTTACCAAAGCTCCCCGCCGCACGACTGCTGTCATGCGGCGGGGAGCTTATCATAGAAACGTTCCTCAGTTTTTCAGGCTGTGGAGCGGGGCCGGGATGCGGCCGCCCCGCTGGATAAATGCGGCGCTGGATTCCTTATGCACCGGCATCACCGGCGCGCTGCCCAGCAGTCCGCCCATTTCCACGCTGTCGCCCACGTTTTTGCCGGGGGTGGGCAGCAGGCGGACGGCGGTGGTCTTGTTGTTCACCATGCCGATGGCCGCCTCGTCGGCTATAATAGCGGAGATAGTCTCCGCCGGGGTGTCGCCGGGAACGGCGATCATGTCCAGTCCCACAGAGCAGACGCAGGTCATGGCTTCCAGCTTGTCCACGCACAGAGTCCCCGCCTTGGCGGCGGCGATCATGCCCTCGTCCTCGCTGACGGGAATGAACGCGCCGGACAGTCCGCCCACGGAGGAGGACGCCATGACGCCGCCCTTTTTCACCGCGTCGTTCAGCAGAGCCAGCGCCGCAGTGGTGCCGTGCGTACCGCAGACCTCCAGCCCCATCTCCTCCAGAATCCGGGCCACGGAGTCCCCGATGGCCGGCGTGGGGGCAAGGCTCAGATCCACAATGCCGAACGGCGTATCCAGACGGCGGCTGGCCTCTCTGGCCACCAGCTGGCCCATGCGGGTCACCTGAAACGCCGTCTTTTTCACGGTCTCCGCCACCACATCCAGCGGCTCGCCCTTTACGGACTGCAAGGCGTGGTACACCACGCCGGGGCCGGAGACGCCCACGTTGATGACCTTCTCCGCCTCGCCCACGCCGTGGAACGCGCCGGCCATGAAGGGGTTATCCTCCACGGCGTTGCAGAAGATCACCAGCTTGGCGCAGCCGAGGCCGTCCCGGTCCGCTGTCCGGGCGGCGGTTTCCTTGACAATTTTACCCATGAGGGCCACGGCGTCCATATTGATGCCAGCCCGTGTGGAACCCACATTGATGCTGGAGCATACCAGCTCCGTGCGGTCCAGCGCCTCCGGGATGGAGCGGATCAGCTTTTCATCCGCCCGCGTCATACCCTTCTGCACCAGCGCGGAGTAGCCGCCGATGAAGTTGACGCCGCAGGTCTTGGCTGCCCGATCCAACGCCAGCGCAAAGGGTACATAGTCCTCCGTCTCGCTGGCCCCGGCCACCAGCGCCATAGGCGTTACGGAAATCCGCTTGTTGACAATGGGGATTCCGAACTCCCGCTGGATATCCTCGCCGGTTTTTACCAGCTTTTCCGCGTACCGGGTAATTTTTTCATAAATCTTATCGCAGGCCCGTCCGGCATCCGGATCACAGCAGCTCAGAAGTGAGATGCCCATGGTGATGGTGCGGATGTCCAGATGCTGCTGGTCGATCATCTCAATAGTCGAGAGAATTTCCTTTTGGTTCAGCATACGACTCTCTCCTCAGATGCGGTGCATCGCGTCAAAAATTTCTTCCCGCTGGATGCGGATGGACAGGCTCATCTGCTCCCCCAGCTTTTCCAGCGCGGCGGCCAGCTGGTCAAACTCCACGTTGGCCTTCCCGGCGTCCACCGACATGACCATGGTGAAATTCCCCTTCAGGATGGTCTGGGTGATGTCCAGAATGTTCACATTCAGCTCCGCCAGCTTTCCGCAGACGGCGGCAATGATGCCTACCCGATCCCGTCCGATCACTGTGACAATGGCGTTCATAATGATTCCTCCTCTCCGCCGATATCCCGGCGGTTCGTTCGCATAGTATTTCCCCTTATGGATTCAGCAGGATGAGGAGGCACACATCCGTGTACCTCCTCTCCCGGTTTTATACTCAGGCTTCGTCAAAGAACTTTGCGTGAATAGCCCGCACCGCGCGGTCCACGTCATGTTCGTCCAGCAGCACGGAGACCCGGATCTCGGAGGTGTTGATCATCTGGATGTTGATACCGGCCTCGTAAAGCGCCTCAAACATCCGGGCGGCCATGCCGCAGTTGGTCATCAGGCCTGCGCCCACGATGGACACCTTGCCGATATGGCTGTCCGTCTCAATATGGTCAAAGCGCAGGGATTCCTTGTTCTCCTCCAAAATCTCCTTGGCCTCATCCAGATCCTTCTTGTGGACAGTGAAGGAGATGTCCTTGGTATCCTCCCGGCCGATGGATTGCAGAATGATATCCACGTTGATATTGTGCTTGCTCAGCAGGTCAAAGACCTGAAATGCGACGCCGGGGTTATGCTGAAGCCCGATCAGGGCGATCCGTGCAATGCCGGTATCCTTCGCCACGCCGGCGATGTTTGTCTTTTCCACTTTTGTGACCTCCTTGACTTTGGTGCCGGGTTTTCTTTCCAGACTGGAGAGAACCTCCAGATCCACCCGGAACTTCTTTGCCAGTTCCACGCTGCGGTTATGGAGCACGCCTGCGCCCTGAGACGCCAGTTCCAGCATTTCATCGTATGTGATCTCGTCCAGTTTTCTGGCGTTGGGGACGATGCGGGGATCCGTGGTGTACACGCCGTCCACATCCGTATAGATCTGGCACAGATCCGCCCGGAAAGCCGCTGCCAGTGCCACGGCACTGGTGTCGCTGCCGCCGCGGCCCAGCGTGGTGACGTCCCCCAGACGGTCCACGCCCTGAAAACCTGTCACCAGAACGATGCGGTGCTGATCCAGTTCCGACCGAACCCGTTCAGTGTCGATCTTCTTGATTCGGGCATCGGAATGTACCTTGGTGGTCTGGATGCCCACCTGCCACGCCGCCAGAGACACACAGGGCAGGCCCATGGCCTCCAATGCCATGGCGCACAGGGCAACAGAGATCTGCTCGCCGGTGGACAGCAGCATATCCATCTCCCGCTTGGAAGGCTTCGGGTTGATCTCCTCCGCCTTGGCAATGAGATCGTCCGTCGTGTCCCCCTGGGCGGACAGGACTACGATGACGTCATTGCCCTGTAAATAGGTTTCCGCGATAATACCGGCAACATTGCGGATGCGCTGGGCATCATTGACGCTACTGCCGCCGAATTTCTGTACAATCAAACTCATGGCTGCTCCCTCTTTGCTTCAGATTGGGGTCCATCCCATCATACGCTGGAATGGGAAATATGGTATCAGTCCAATACCCGCAGGCAGGTCAGCACCGGCAGCTTCTTTGCCAGCGCTTCCGCCTCCGTGCCGGTAATGGGTTCGGTGATCAGAACGGTATCCCGTCCCTCTTCCAGTATTCTGGCCTTTTCAAACAGGGGACGCACCTGCTCCGCCGGGACGTCGATTCGGAAATACCAGCGCCCCTTCAGTTCCAGCGGGGATACGAAGCCGCCTTCATCGGCGCTCCAGCCGATCTCCGGGCGGGGCCGGTCTTCCAGAATACACTCCATCACGTCGGCCACAACGGCAGAAGCCGTTGGCAGTTCCCCGGCGCCCTTGCCGTAAAACATAACCTCGCCGGTGGCATTGCCCCGAACCACCACTGCGTTGAACACGTCGTTCACATCGGAGATGGGGTTGTCCATGGAAATCAGGTGGGGAGCGACATAGGCGGTGCGCCGGTCCCCCTCCAGCCGCAGACAGCGGCCCAGCAGCTTGATGCGATAGCCGTGTCGTCCGGCGATTTCCACATCCTTCAGATCCAGCTTGGTAATGCCCTCCATGGGGACCCTGTTCGGATTCACCTGATGTCCAAAGGCCAGATCTGCCAGAATACAGATCTTGCGGCCTGCGTCGATACCCTGTACATCCGCCGTGGGATCCGCTTCAGCATAGCCCTTCTGCTGCGCCAGCTTCAGCACCTCCGCGAAAGACGCGCCCTCTTTTACCATTTTAGTGAGGATGAAATTCGTGGTGCCGTTCAGGATTCCATAGATCTCATCCACCCGGTTGGCGGCCATGCACTGGGTCAGGGGGTGCAGGATGGGGATTCCCCCACCCACGCTGGCCTCAAAGAGATAGTTGACATGATTCTTTCGGGCCAACTCCAGCAATTCGCAGCCATGCTCCGCCACCAGCTGTTTGTTGGCTGTCACCACGTGCTTGCCGGCCATCAGGCAGCGGCGGGTATACTCATAGGCCGCGCCCACACCGCCGATGGTCTCCACCACCACCCGGATCTCGCTGTCCGTCTCAATCTCCCGGAAATTCTCCGTCATCAAATGGTGATACGGGCCGCTCCGCATGGTCCGCACCAGAGCCGTTTTAACGCACAGGGGTTCGCCCAGCCGATGGCGGATGGGGGCCGCGTTGGCCTCTACCACTTTCACAACGCCGGTACCTACCGTGCCAAGGCCCAGAATTGCAATTTTGATCATATCTCTATCTGTCCTTCCTCCGGCCTTACCCGGCCAGAATTTCAAATTTGATCACGTTTTCCAGACTGGATACATCTCCGATCAGCTGTTCCAGAGATTTTTCCATGCCGGAGGTCTCCGCAGAAATCGTCACGGCGGCGCAGCCGTTGGTAGGGATGCTCTGGTTGATCGTCAGGATATTGGCCCCGGACGACGCAAACACGTTCAGGACTCTGGACAGCGTACCGGAAACATCCTTCAGCAGCGTGTAAAATGTGATGATATGCTCCGACTTCATATCGTTGAAGGGCTGCACCGCATCCTTATACTTGTAAAAGGCACTGCGGCTGATCCCTGCCAGCTTGGTAGCCGCGCCCACCGTCTCCGCCTCGCCGGTCTGCATCATCCGTTTGGCTTCCGCGACCCGGATAAAGATCTCAGGCAAAGCGTCAGCCGCCACCAGATAGTATTTGATTTTCCTTGCCACGTCGTCCGCCTCCTGTGGTCATTTGTCTTTTAACATGGCTATTTTAACAGCTTTTGCGCCGTGTTGCAACCAGAAGCCGCAAAGATTTCCTTTCTGAAATTGAGAATTTTCCCCGCCTATGTCCGCCAAATACGGTCAAATTGCCACATATCGCGGAAAATTATGCAAACAGGAGAGGCATACGCCCCTCCTGTCTGTGAAACCACTGTGTATTTACTCCGCCTTGTAGATCGCCCGCATACCTTTGTAGGTCTCATAGCAGTCCAGCTTGGAGACCACCTCAAAGGGTGCGTGCATGGCCAGCACCGGCACACCGGCGTCCAGCGTGGTGATGTTGCGGTTCGCCATATACATGGCCACGGTTCCGCCGCCGCCGGCATCCACCTTGCCCAGCTCCGCGATCTGCCAGATGACGTTAGCCCGGTCGAAAATGCCCCGGACATAGCCCACCGTCTCGGCGCTGGCGTCGCTGGCGCCGGATTTGCCCCGTGCGCCGGTATACTTGCACAGGCCGATGCCGTAGTTCAGGAAAGCGGCGTTCTTCTTCTCAAAGACCTCGCCGAAATTGGGATCATAGGCAGCCGTCACATCGGCGCTGAGGCAGAAGGAGTTTTCCAGACATACCCGCAGGGCCGCCCCCTGCGCCTCGCACAGATCTGCCATGAAGGTGTCAAAGGCCGCAGACTGCATCCCCGTCACGCCGTCAGAGCCGATCTCCTCCTTGTCCGCCAACACGCAGACGGCGGTCTTGGCCGGTGTCCCGTTCAGATCCAGCAGCGCTTTCAGCGCCGCATAGCCGCAGACCCGGTCATCATGGCCGTAGGAGCCGATCATGGAGCGATCCAGACCGATCTCCGTAGCCTTCACCGCCGGAACAGCTTCCAGCTCGGCGGAGGTAAAATCATCCTCGGTAATGCCGTATTTCTCGTTCAGCAGCTGCATCACCGCCAGCTTTACCCGGTCGGAGCCTTCCTCGTCCCCGATGGGCCTGCTGCCCAACAGGAGGTTCAGCTGCTCGCCCAGAATGCCTTCGGCCAGCGGCTTTTTGCTCTGCTCCTGACCCAGATGGGGCAGAAGGTCGGTGATGACCAGCTTGGGATCGCCCTCGTCAGCGCCAATGTTCACGGTGACGGTAGTGCCGTCTGTCATCGCCGCCACGCCGTGCAGCTCCATGGGGATGGTCACCCACTGATACTTGCGGATACCGCCATAGTAATGGGTCTTGAAATAGGCCAGCTCGCTGTCCTCATACAGCGGATTGGGCTTCAGATCCAGCCGGGGGGAGTCGATGTGGGCAGCCGTGATCTGCGCGCCCTCCGCGATGGGCTTGCTGCCGATATGGGCCAGCAGCACGCTCTTGCCCCGGTTGCAGACATACACCTTGTCCCCGGCGCGCAGGGCCTGCCCACGGGTCAGCGGTTTGTAACCCGCCCGCTCCGCCAGCCGGACGGTCTCTGCGGCGCAGAGACGCTCCGTCTTACCGGCGTTCAGAAACGCCATATAGTCCCGGCAATAGGACTCCATCTGTTCCAGCTCCGCCGCATCCACACGGTCAAAACCGTTTTTCCGGCTGCTCAGCAGCTTTTCCTTTAACGCCTTGTTTGAATCAGACATCGTTCGTTTCTCCTCCATCGGACATATTCATGCGGTTCACGCCGCTCTATGAACTCAAATTTTCCCTGCTTCTCCCCTGCTGTTCCGGGCGCAGATCCCTTCCAGCAGAGGCAAAATGTTATCCAGCTGTTCCAGCGAAATTCCGTGAGGCAGTTCAGGCACCCCGGCGGAATTCGGCACCAGCCTGCACTCCTCCCACGACAGCTGCCGTTTCCGTCCGACAGCCGGCGTCACCGTGACCCCATTCGGAGTGATCAGGATCCCCCGGCGGAAATCCCTCATCCAGCGCCAGCTATTCCAGAGAACCAGCACCGTCAAAAAACAGAGCCACGCATCCAGAACGTTCCGAAGCTGGTCTGTCAGGTACATAAAAATGCCAACAGCCAGCCAGGCGCTCAGCATCAATACGGCAGTGACCGCTGTCCGCCAGCGTTTTCCGGCATGGATCCGAAGCCGTACCGGCTCTGTCGGAAGCCTTGGCCGCGCCAGTGCCCGGAGTGCGTCATAGCCGGCGTTTGGACGGTCCCCGGTCCGCCACGCGACTGCGCCGAGGCGCTTGCCGTCCTGACCGTATATCAGCAGGCCGCTGCGGATAACCCGCAGGCCGCCTACCTCCCAGGCGGAGATCTCTTCGGACACACCGGCGGCGCTTTCCACACGGATACCGCCGGAAATAACATCCACAGTCTGTCTGGTGCGTGTTGTCCTTCGCAGGAACTTCCATAGGGGAATTCCAACCATCAGGATCGCCAGAACACCCGCGCCCCATACACTTTCCCCTTCCCGCCAGAGATATCCAATGGCACAGAGGATCAGCAGGTAACGCGCCAGATGATACCCATGCATCAGCCGCTTCAGCAGCTTCATTGCGCCGCCTTGTCCTTCTCCTCCCGGAGTTCGCCGATCAGACGCTCAAAGAATACTCTGGCTGTCTCCCGGAAGGCTTCCGGCGTGTCGGCGGTATTGCTCAGTTCGTAGTCGCACTTGCTGCGGTAGAATTCGTCGGATTTCTGAGCGGAGACCCGCATCCGGGCATAGCGCTCGTCAATGCCGTCCCGCGCCATGATCCGCCGCACCCGCAACTCCGCAGGCGCGGTGACGGCAACGGTTCGGTCGCACAGCTCCCCCACGCCGCTTTCAATCAGGTTGATGGCGTCAATGGCGGTCAGATTTCCATCCCGCGCCCGGCGCTGAACCTCCGGCACCAGGAACTGATAGATGACCTCATTCAGCTGGGCCATGCGCTCCTTGTTTTCAAACACCAGCTCTCCCAGCTTCTTGCGGTTCAGGGAACCGTCGGAGTTGAATACGCCGTGGAACTTCACCTCGATGGCGTGGCGCAGCTCCGCGTCCTGATTCAGCATTTCATGGTACACGGCGTCGCAGTCGATGACAACGCCGCCCAGATCCCGGATGGCATTCAGGGCGCTGGTCTTGCCGGAACCCGTACCGCCGGTAATGCCGATAACCACCTTTTTCTGATCCGCCGCAACGGTCTTGAAGCCTGCCGCCTTTTTCAAGCGGTTGCCGATGGCCAGTCCCAGCCCCTGACTGTCAGGACACTGGGCATAGATCTGCTGAACATCCTTGCTGTCAAAGGCGCGGAGGGCGTCAAACACCCGCTGGGCCTGAATCCGCTTGTCCCGGCTGGGGCCGAGGCACTCCACCGTCTGCTGGTCGAACCGGTCGGCAAACTCATCGAAGCAGATCACGCCGTCTCCGGGCTTTGCCAGCTGCTCAATGGTGCGGGCAGACGCCTCCGCAGGGCCGGTAACCACAGTCACCGGCGCTTTCGGCGCATAATGGCGGTACTTCATGCCGGGGGCCTTGGGCTGTTCGCCATCTTTGAGGGGTTCGGTCACAGCCTTGTCCACCGTCAGGGGGCCGACCACCTCCTCCAGCGCCTCCAGCGGCATCCCGCCGGGTCTGAGCAGGCGGGGCGGGTCGCAGGTCAGATCCACAATGGTGGACTCCACGCCCACCTGACAGGGGCCGCCGTCCACCACGGCGTCGATCTTGCCCTCCATGTCCTCCAGACAGTCTGCCGCGCAGGTGCAGCTGGGACGGCCGGAGGTGTTGGCGCTGGGGGCCGCAATGGGTACCCCCGCCTCCCGGATAATAGCCAGCGTCACCTGATGATCCGGGCAGCGGACGCCAACGGTGTCCAGTCCGGCAGTGGTGGCGTCCGGCACTACCTTTTTCCGCTTCAGGATCATGGTCAGCGGGCCGGGCCAGAACTTCCGGGCCAGCGTGTACGCCAGCGGCGGCACATCCTCGCAGTACCGGGGCAGCCACTGGGGACCCGGCACATGGATGATGAGGGGGTTGTCCTGCGGACGGCCCTTGGCCTCGAAAATCTTATGAACCGCAGTCTCGTCCAGCGCGTTGGCGCCCAGACCGTAAACCGTCTCCGTGGGGATGGCTACCAGTCCTCCCTGCCGCAGAATATCCGCCGCCGCAGAGATCTGATCCTCGATGATCTTTTGCTGGCCCTTGGTATCCCGCAGGTCAAAATATCGCGTATGCATCCTATTCGCCTCACATATCTCTCTCCGGGTCGCCCCGGTCTGTTTCCGTTTCCTGTCCCTGCTTCAGTCTTTCCGCCTGATCCGCCGTCACCAGCGCATCGATCAGCTCATCCAGATCGCCGTCCATGATGGCGTCGATCTTATAAAGCGTCAGGCCGATGCGGTGATCCGTCACCCGGCCCTGCGGGAAATTATAGGTGCGGATCCGCTGGGAACGGTCGCCGCTGCCCACCTGACTGCGGCGCTCCGCGTCATAGGCGCTCTCCCGTTTTTCCCGTTCCGCCTCATATAAGCGGGAGGCCAGCAGCCGCATGGCCTTTTCCCGGTTCTGAAACTGGCTCCGCTCCTCCTGACACTCGGCGACCATGCCGGTGGGCTTGTGGATCAGCCGCACGGCGGAAGAGGTCTTGTTGACGTGCTGGCCGCCGGCGCCGCTGGCCCGGTAGACCTGCATCTCAATGTCGGCGGGGTTCAGCTCCACATCCACCGGCTCCATCTCCGGCAGCACTGCCACCGTAGCGGCGCTGGTGTGGATCCGGCCGCTGGATTCCGTTTCCGGCACCCGCTGGACCCGGTGGACTCCGGACTCAAACTTCAGCCGTGACCAGGCGCCCTCGCCCTCAATAACGGCGGAGCACTCCTTCACGCCCCCCAGTTCCGTCTCGCTGAGACTGGCGATTTCCAGCTTCCAGCCGTGGTTTTCCGCATACATGGTATACATTCGCAGAAGCGAGTGGGCAAACAGGGCGCTCTCCTCTCCCCCAACGCCGCCGCGGATCTCCAGAATCACATTCCGGCTGTCGTTGGGATCTTTGGGCAGCAGGAGGATAGTCAGCTTTTCTTTCAGAGACTCCAGCTCCGCTTTGGCTTCAGTCAATTCCTCCTGCGCCATTTCCTTCATTTCCGGGTCATGAAGCAGCTCCTCCGCCTCCTGACGGCGGCTTTCCGCAGCCCGGTAGGCACGGTAAGCCTCCACCACTGGGGAAAGCTCTTTGAGTTCTCGGTTGATCTGGTGCAGCTTTTCCGCATCGCCGTAAACCTTCGGATCGCCCAGCCGGGTCTCCAGATCCTCATAGCGGAGTGCCAGACCCTTTAACTTTTCCAGCAAGATAAACGCTCCTTTCCATTCATCGAAAAAGAGGCCGTACTACTCTCCAATATCTAAAATTTCCCGGATCTGCCGCAGGAATTCCTCCTGCCAGAAGGTATGGCCCACATGGCCTACCCGCAGGGAGGTAGCCGCCCGGTGGGGCTTGGCCGTATACAGATCCATCTGCCGGTAAATATCCTCGCTTTTATGCTCGCTGCCCCGCGTCAGCACATAAGCTACCCGGTTCAGTTCCTTGCCGTGCTGCTTCAGGAAGCTGCGTACCACGCTGCTGCACCGGCCTGCCCACACCGGGGTTCCGATAATGACCAACCGATAATTTTCCAGCCGCCGCTCCGTTTCAATGGGCCGCGCTGCCGGGCAGTCCCGCTTCACGGCATCCAGTCCGCAGCGGAACCAGCCCCGCAGGCCGCCGCGCTCCACGCCATCAGTCAGCTGCACCAGTTCCGCATTCAGCTCCGCGGCAATGGACTTCATTACTTTTTTTGTGTTTCCCGACCGGGAATAGTAGACGCAAAGTACGTCCCGCATAACGTCACCTCTGTTCCTTAAACCTCGCCGGCTGCTTCGCTGAGTTCCTCCCAGCGCAGATACAGCGCGTCCAGATCCGCCTGTGCAGCCTCTTTTTCCGCTACCAGCGCGTTCAGCTTTTCGTAGTCGCAGGCATTGACCTCCATATCGGCGTCCAGCGCCGCGATCCGCTCCTCCGCCTTGGCAATTTCCCGCTCACAGATGGTCAGCTGACGCCGCGCAGCCTGTTGAGCACGATCGCCTCTGGCCGGTTTTTCTGTAATCGGTTTTTCCTTTACAGGCTTTGGCACTTCCTGTTTTTCCGCTTCTTCCTGTGCCTTTACCTGCCGATACTGAGCAAAGCCCATGGGATAATCGGTAATGGTGCCGCCGGCCACCTCCCAGATGCGGGTGGCAAAGCGGTTGATGAAGTATCGGTCATGGCTGACGAACAGCAGCGTGCCGTCATAAGCTTCCACCGCCTCTTCGATCCATTCCCGCGACGCGATGTCCAGATGGTTGGTTGGCTCGTCCAGAATCAGGAAATTGATCTCGTCGTCCATCAGCATACACAGCCGCAGGCGGCTCTGCTCTCCGCCGGAGAGGACGGACACCGGCTTGAGGACGTCCTCTCCCCGGAAGTCATACGCCGCCAGACGGTTCCGGGCGGACTGGGCGGAAATACCCCGCTTGGCCGCCATCATATTCTCCACCAGATTCCAGTCCGGGTGGTCAAAGTGGATGATTTGGGGCAGATAGGCCATTTTCACCTGCGGCCCCAGCCGGATGCGTCCGCTGTCCGGGTACGCTTCGTCCACGATCATTTTGATGAGGGTGGATTTTCCCGTGCCGTTGTCACCGATCAGGGCAATGCGCTCGCCGCCCTCCACCTTCAGGGAGATCCCCTCAAAGAGCTTCTTTTCGCCGAAGGACTTGCTCAGATTCCGGATCCCCAGCACCTCGTCTCCGTGGAACTCCGCCGCCGTGAACCGGGCGTCCATTTTCCGGGCCTTGGTGGGCTTGGCGGTGGTACGCATCCGCTCGATGCGGCGCTCCATGGAAATGGCCCGGCGATAGGTCTTGTCCATGCCCTGAAAAGCCCACAGCCGCAGCTGCTCCGCCGATTTTTCCAGCTGAGCGATCTTGGCCTGTTCCTTTTCATACTGCTTCATCCGCTCCTGATAACGGCGCTCTTTTTCCACGGCGTAGAAGCTATAGTTGCCGGAGTAGAACTCCGCCTTGCCGTTTTCAATCTCGATCACTCTGGTCACGGAGCGATCCAGAAAATAGCGGTCATGGGAAATGGCCACCACCGTCCCCCGGAACTTCTGGACGTAATTTTCCAGCCACTCTGTGGCATGGAGATCCAGATGGTTGGTTGGCTCGTCCAGCAGCAGGATATCCGTATCCTCCAGAATCAGACGGCCCAAATTCACCCGCGTCTTTTCTCCGCCGGAGAGCTGGTCAAACAGGCGGCCCCGCATATCGCCGGAGATGGACAGGCCGTTGGCCACCTTGCTGATAGCCACGTCGGTGTCGTATCCGCCGAACACCTCAAACCGTTCGGAAAGACTGCCATAGCGCTTCAGAAGCGCCGGAGCCGTCTCCCCTGCCGCCATGCGGCCTGCCAGTTCCTCCATTTCAGCGGCCAGCGCGTGCAGCCGCCCAAAGGCGGAACGCAGCACATCATCCACGGTGTATCCCGCCGGATACACCGGGATCTGGGAGATCAGCCCCATCCGATGGCCCGGTGCAATGGTCACTGTGCCCTCATCGTAGTCCAGTTCTCCCGTCAATATTTTGAATAGCGTGGACTTGCCGGCGCCGTTTTTGCCCAGCAGGCCCACCCGCTGGCCCTGATCGATCTGAAAGGTGATGCCGTCAAGAATGTTATGCCCCACCTCGAAGGATTTCACAAGGCCGTTGACTTGAATCTCAATCATACGTTTTCTTCAATTCTTCCACAAGGGAATCAAACCGCATGGCGTGGGAGGCTTTGATGAGCATACTGGTGTGGGGCTGCAACTGCTCCTTCACCGTTTGCAGAGCCGCCTCCTTGGTGGCAAAATGCACCACGTCGCCGCCACTCATGGCTGCGCCGTCTGCAATGCGGGCTGCCTTGGAGCCGATAGCGATCACAAAGTCGATGCCCAGCATGGCCGCCAGCGCACCGGCGTTGAAGTGGGCCTGATCCGTCAGATCGCCCAGCTCCCCCATATCGCCCAGCACCGCCACCCGGCGCTCGCAGTCCGTGCGGCCCAGCACCTCCAGCGCCGCCGTTACGGACTGGGGATTGGCATTATAGCAGTCGTCCAGCAGCACCCGGCCCTCCGGCATCCGGACGATCCGCATCCGGGAGCCGGTAGGTTCGTAGGCTGCCACGCCCTGGATGATCTCCTCCCGGCTGAGTCCCAGCTCCTCGCCCACCGCCACCGCCATGGAGGCAGAATAGGCCATATGCTCGCCGGGGGCCGGGATATTCAGGGGATAGGTACCCTTCGGCGTGGTCACTGTGCAGGTGATCCCGTCCACGCCATGATCCACGATGTCGTAGATCCGCACCTGACAATGCTCGCTCTGGCCGCACCGAACGATCCGCTGGGGCAGCGTCACCGTATCCAGCAGGGCGTCGTCCCCGTTGAGTACCGCCAGGCCGTTTTCCTTCAGATGCGTAAAAATCTCGCATTTCGCCTTCAGGATCCCCTCCCGGCTGCCCAGATACTCAATATGAGCGTCACCAATGTTGGAGATCACGGCGATATCCGGGCGCACCATGGCACCCAGATACTCGATCTCTCCGAAATGGTTCATTCCCGTTTCGATCACCGCCGCCTGATGCTCCGGGGCAAGACCCAGCAGCGTCAGAGGCGTTCCAATGTCATTGTTGAAATTCTCCGGCGTTTTCAGAACGTCCAGCTTCGCCCCCAGTACCGCGGCGATCATCTCTTTCGTGGTAGTTTTTCCCACGCTGCCGGTGATCTGCACAAAGGGGATCTGGAACCGATCCCGGTAAGCGGATGCCAGATCCCGCAGGGCAAGCCGGGTGTCCGCCACCTTGATATAAAATTTGTCCGGGCGGATATTCTGGGGAAGCTTGGCGCATAGGCAGCCTGCCGCGCCGGCATCCAGTGCCGCGTCGATAAACTGGTGGCCGTCGAACTTCTCCCCCACCCAGGGCAGGAACAGGCAGCCGGGGGTGATTTTCCGGCTGTCCGTGGAAACGGCGCTGACCGTCGGGATCTGATCGCCGGGATTCCACCAGACGCCCTTGACTGCGGATACGATCTCTGTTAACGTCATGGACTGCATATGTTTATCTCCTCTTGATCTTCAGGGACTGCCGCACGATCTCCTCGCACAGTTCGTCATAACCGATGCCCACTGCGGCGGCCTCCTTGGGAACGAAGCTGGTGGGGGTCATCCCCGGCAGGGAGTTGGCCTCCAGACACCAGAGGTTCCCATCGGCGTCCAGAATCATGTCCGTCCGGGAATAGACGGCCAGTCCCAGCGCCCGATGCACCCGCAGGGCCATCTCCCCCACGGCTTTGGCCTGCGCGTCCGTCAGCTCCGCAGGGCAGACCTCCCTGGCGCCGCCGGCCTGATACTTGGCCTCATAGTCGAAATTTTCCACACTGGGGAAGGTCTCCACTGGCGGCAGGTACCGCTCGCCCAGCACCGCGTCCGTCAGCTCCCGTCCATAGACTCGCTGTTCCACCAGCACCCGGTCGCAGTAGGCCCGCACCTGATGCAGCGCATCCGCCAGCTCCGCCCGGTCCTTGGGCAGATACACCCCCAGAGAGGAACCGCCGGTGGGGGCCTTGACCACGCAGGGCATGGGCAGGGTCTCCGCCAGATGGGGGATCTCCTCCTCCGTATAGGTCAGCGCCTGCCACTTGGGATTGGGGATGCCGTTGGCATCCATCATCTGCTTGGAGGCGATCTTATCCATGGCAATGGCAGAGCCTAAGTACCCCGCGCCGGTATAGGGAACGCCCAGCAGATCCAGTGCCGCCTGAATCCGGCCGTCCTCGCCGTCCTGACCGTGCAGCCCCAAAAATACCACATCTGCCAGACGGCAGATATCCAGCACATGGGGACCGATGCGGCTGGCACTCTGATCCGGGCGGCTGCGGCGGACTGCCTCCAGATCCGGCGCCTGCACGGCGATCTTCACGTCCGGGCAAAGGCCGTCCGGTGCGTCAAAGAGGGTGTTCAGATCCGCAGGCGGATTTTCCAGTCCCATAAACAGATCCACCAGAATCGCCTGATGCCCTTTGCGGCGCAGCGCTTGACACACGCCGGTGCCAGATACCAGAGAAACCGTCCGCTCCGTGGAGATGCCACCGGCCAAAACAACGATTTTCACAGAAAATCAGAACCTTTCTTGTTACAATTCGGATTGATGAGCATATCGATACTATTATAATCTGAGTTAGTTTAGCACAAACCGCCGCCGAATACAACATGAATTGGTGAACTTTTCCGCAAATGAGATACAGACCCGCCTGCGGCAGAGCTTTCTCCTCTGCCGCAGGCGGGTCGTACACCAGATTTTATTGCAGCCAGTCCAGCAAGCCGCTTTTTTCCTCTCCCCGCAGCAGCACCCCGGCGGCGGAGAGCATCCGCGCCGCGTCCGCTCTGGTCACAGCCGTTTCCAGACGGTCGCTGCCAAAGCTCCCTGCGCTGAGGACATTCAGCGCCTCCATATTCCCAACGGCCTGCGCCGCCCAGGAGGGCATCGCTTCCCGGTCGGCGTACCAGACCGCCAGCTCCACATCTCCCAGATCCAGCACCCGGTTCAGCACCGTGGCGGCTTCGCTGTAGGAGATCGGCGCGCCGCAGGAAAATGCAGCGCCGTTTTCCGTGGGCTTTCCCTGCACGATCCCCTCCGCCACACCGGCAGCGGCATAGCTTCTGGCCCATGTGGGAATGGCCTCGTCATCGCAGAAGCCGGTCATGGTGACGTCTGTCACCTCGATCCCGGCCGTCTCCATCGTCATGGCCAGAAATTCTCCGCGGCTGACCGTCCGATCCGGCTCAAAATACCACTTCTCCCCGATCTTCGCCCCGGTGAATATCCCCTGCTCCGCCAGATCCTGCGCGGCGGTGGCTGTCGCCGCGTCCGTGTCGGCATAGGTGACACCGGAGCGGGTCTTTTCAATCGTAACCGTTACCACAGCGGGCGGGGACATGGTACCGGCGCTGTTGGCGGCAGTATAGGTGAAGCTGTCCGCACCGGCGGCGTTGTCCTTCGGCGTGTAGGTGAAGTTTGCGCCCTCCACCATGACCGTCCCCTTTTTCGGCTGGTCAACGACGGCAAAGGTCAGATCCCCGCCGTCAGGATCCGTTCCTTCCAGCTGTCCCTGATACGGGATGCCCCGGTAGGTGCGGATCTCCAGATCCCGCGCCGCCGGCGCATTTTCCGGCGCAGGCGCGTCCGTTTTGCTCTTTCCAAGGCCGAACAGCGCCTGCGCGCTGCCGGCCAGCAGCAGCGCCGCCGTCAGGATCAGGGCCGCGCCGCGTTTCATCCGGATGTTCATATGAAAACCTCCTGTCGTATTGATACAGAAGTAGTGTTTTCGCGGCGCTGGAAAATATGCGAAACGGCCCGCTGGAAAAAAACGGAGCGCTGCCCACCGGGATCACCGGCGGGCAGCTGCCAATTCAGTTGTCGCTGTCTAAGGGAAGATAGGACATGATCTGCCATGTATCCGTTCCCGGCGTCAGGCGCAGGGTCAGGACGCTGCGGTTCCTGTCATTGAGATTCCCGTACAGGTATACATAATTCTCCACCTGCTGGCCGCTTTCTGCCGCAAAAGAACTGAAACCGAAATCCGAGGTATAGGTGTAGTAAGCGTCATAGTCTTTCAGATAGAATACCCCGTCGGTGTTTGAGAGATCCGCTGCGGTAATGCCGCCGTAGGCACGCAGCACCTCGTTGACGCTGGCGGCGGAGATTTTGTGGATGGGCACCGGCATATCATCCATGCTCTCCGCCTGTTTGAATGGCCAGCTGTCCAGATTTCTCAGGGCTTCATATTCCGTCTCGTCGCTGATCCCGCCGTCCTCCGGGAAATAGCGGAGGAACTCTGCAAAATTCAGATCCCGGACGTTCCCATAGTAAGAGGTAAGGAAGTAACTGGCAGGCTGGATGTCCAGCCCTGTAATATCGCCGCTTTCGTCCCGGATGGTGCAGTCCGTCACGGCGTTGTAGGCATCCAGTTCCTGCTGGGACAGCACGCTGCGCTCCACACCGCCGCCGGTAAGGTCAACGGTCACCACAGTCCCGTAGGTACGCACGCCCTCGCCGCCCTCATTCAGTCCGGCGGTAAAGCTCACGGGAACGATTGCCGTTTTTCCATTATTCAGGTAAACGATCTGATCCTGTTCCACTGCCCCCAAACGGGAAATGTTGTTGACTTTCGCCACATTTTTCAGGAAGATCCCGGCAGACGGGTCGATCACCTCTCCGTCCGGCCCCTGCTGTGTTGTATACCCCACCGTAATTTCCGCGGAGCTTTTCCCCACCGGCACAATCTGCGTTGAAGTCCGTTCCGCCCGGGTAGAGTTTCCGGCGGCAGGTGTGAAATCCTCCACCGGTGTAAAGCTCTCCGCCATCAGGTACATCACCTGGGGCTCAATGAAGGTATGCACGTAATTGCTGATGCCGGTATCCGTCCAGAGGGTAAACACCGTCCAGCAGCCGCCGCCGGCTGCGGGGTAGAAGTAGTACCGGATGTGGGCGCCCTCCGCCGGCGGGTCCAGCCGCCAGACCAGTTTTTCCTCATCTACCGGCGTGAAGCCGATCTCCTCCGCTTCGGCGCGCTGCACGTCCAGAGACTTCTCGTCATAGACGATGGAGAAAATGGAGCCGGTATTGTAGGCTGATGTCCACTCCCAGTAGGGGGAGGCGCTGTCCGAGGTGTCGGATTTTGTCCAGCCGCTGATGGGAATGTAGAGATAGCCGCCGTCCACATCATAGCGGTGGACGGGATAGTTACCGGGCTTGTCATTGGGGTTGTTGTAGTTGATCTGGTCGATCCAGTCCTCCACATACAGCGGCAGATCCAAATTTTGATCCGTCACATACCAGTCGTAAATAGCTTCCTCCATGGTGTTGTGATAGCCATAGAAGTCCCCGTCGTTATTGGGTACATCATAGAGAATTTCATAGCGGCCATTCCCATGTCGCAGGGTTATCACAATATGGCTGTCGCCAGACCCCAGATCAAAATACCCCTCGTCGTCATAATATTCTCCGCCCGCCAGTACCACCGAATCCGTGTCCACATCCAGCTTTACCAGATAGTAATACTCCCATTCCTCCAACACGCCGTCAGGGGCCAGCCCGGTCACCTCGCCGCCCTTTTCCAGATAAATCAGCTTCCGGTCGGTGACGGCGGCGGTGCGGGGTTGGCTGCTGATGGTGCCGTCGGCGTTATAGGTATAATAGCTGACCTCCGTCTGAGACAGCATCACGTCCTGCACATAGGCCTCCACACTGGGCCATGAGCCGTTCTCCTCCCCGTCTGCGGTGTCTGTCCCTCCGGGATTGGCGGCGCAGAGGGCAATCAGTCCCACGCAGACCACGGCGCATACGGCCATGACCCATGGCCGGGGACGCTTCCAGTTCAGCAGGTTCCGAATCCGGCTGCCGGTGTCGCCCTCGCCGAAGGCCAGCGGCATCCCCGCCACGATGCGGCGTCCCGTGGCAAGACTCAGCAGGGAGGCGGAGTAGTCCGCCCGGATGTCCTCGCCCAGTTCCCTTACCACTGCCTCGTCGCAGCTCATCTCCATGTCCTTGCCGGAAAGGACGAAGGCTGCCCACACCAGCGGGTTGAACCAGTGGATGCACAGAGCCAGAAAGGACAGGAATTTCACCAGATGATCCCGGCGGCGGAGGTGGTACTGCTCATGCCGCAGGATGTAGCCTCGCTCCGTTTCCGTCAGGGTGGAGGGCAGGTAGATCTTAGGCCGGAACAGACCCATGACAAAGGGAGATGGGATATGATCCGCCAGATAGATGTTATCCCGCAGTCTCACCGTCCCCACCAACCGGCGGCGCAGCCGCAGCAATGACACAAGGCTGTACGCCAGCAGCAGGACCATCCCCGCCAGCCATATCAGCGTTAGAATGAACACAGGCTCATTGAAAGACATGGCCGGAACGGCTGCCGGCGCTGTATCTGCCGGAGCGTCACTAACCGCGCCGCCGGTTTCCGCCGGAAGCGGCGGCTGAGGCAGCTGCGTCACAGCAGGAGCCGTGCCGCGGATCATGATGTCCGCCGGGACGTATTCCACTGCGCTGGTGCGCTGCGTCCGCTCCTGAGCCGGCGCTCCCAGCGCGCCCATCAGGGATACGGCGGAGGTGACGGACACCGGACACAGCAGCCGGAACAGCACCACGGCCCACAAGGCATAGGCGAAAACCTTGGGTGCCCGCCGCAGCAGCAGACGGACTGCCAGCACCGCCAAAATCACCACGCTGGCGGTGAGGCTCATATTACAGACGATGGGAAACAGCCGGTGCATTACAAACTCGCCCATACGCTACCTCCTGTTCTGGTCGATCAGCTTTTGCAGCTGCGTGATCTCATCCTCGCTCAGTTTCTTCCGCCGGGTAAACGCCGTGATGAACGCCGGGAGAGAGCCGGAAAAGCTCTCCTCCACAAATTGCCTGCTCTGGGCGGTGTCATAGTCCGCTCGCGACAGGCGGCTGGTAACGGTGCCGCCCTCGTTTTGGAAAATGCCCCGGTCGCACAGCCGCTTCAGCACCGTATAGGTGGTGGACTTTTTCCAGCCCAGCGCTTCCTCCGCCAGCTTCACCAGCTCCATGGAACCAACCGGCTCCTTTTCCCAGATGATCTCCGCAAACCGGGTCTCCACCGGCCCCATTTTCAGATCGCTCATTCTATCGCCTCCTTGGTTTACTTACTGTAGACCTCTTACCCATAGTCTACAGCAAGTAAACCTCGTTGTCAAGAGAAAGCTGAAAAAACGACACGGACAAATTGTCCGTGTCGTTCGCTTATCCCAGTTCTTCGGTGCGTCTGTACGCCGCTTCCACAGCGGCTATGGCCGCACCCCGGAAACCCCGATCCTCCAGAGCCGCCACCCCGGCGATGGTACTGCCGCCGGGAGAACATACGGCGTCCTTCAGCGCGCCGGGATGATGGCCGCTTTCCAGTGTCAGCGATGCGCTGCCCAGCAGCATCTGGGCGGCATACCGCATGGCCTTGGCCCGCGGCACGCCGCACTTTACCGCGCCGTCCGCCAGCGCTTCCATGAACAGATAGGCGTAGGCCGGGCCGCAGCCGGACACGGCGCTGGCCGCGTCGATCAGGTGCTCCGGCAGGTCGTCCAGCAGGCCGGAAGCTGACAGCAGGGCCTTGAAGTCCGCCAGTTCCTCTGCCGTCACGCGATCGTTGGGCGCAACCAGCGTCAGTCCCTGCCCCACGGCGCAGGGGGTATTGGGCATGATGCGGATGATCTTTTTGTCTGCGCCCAGCAGCTCCGCCAGACGTTCCAGGCTGGTGCCAGCCAGCATGGAGACAAAGATGGCGTCAGACCCCGCAATATCCCCCGCCAGCTTTTTCACCACCCCAGCAATCATCTGGGGCTTCACGCCCAGAAATACAAACCGGCTCTCCCAGAGAATGGTTTCCGCCGTCTCCGCCGCGCAGCCCAGACGCGCCGCCGCTTCCTCGGAATGTTCCGGCGTGGAGCAGGCGACCGCCACCCTGCCGCCGCCTGCGGTCTTGACCGCCGCCTGCGCCAGTGCGCCGCCCATACTGCCCGCACCGATGAAACCCGCTTCATACTTTGCCATTCTGCCCCTCCTTACCGGATCTGTCCGCTGCCGCGGATGATATATTTATAGGTACTCAGCTCATCCAGCCCCATGGGGCCGCGGGCGTGGAGCTTCTGGGTGGAAATTCCCATCTCGCAGCCGAGGCCGAACTCGCCGCCGTCGGTGAACCGGGTAGACGCGTTGACATACACCGCCGCGCTGTCCGTCTCATTGACAAACTTCTCGGCATTGGTACTGTTCTCCGTGACGATGGCCTCGCTGTGGTGGGTGGAATGAGCCAGAATATGGGCAATCGCTTCCTCCACGCTGTTCACCACGCGGACGGCCAGAATGTAATCCAGAAACTCCGTGTCAAAGTCCGCAGGGCCTGCCGGTGTGCCGGGGATGATCTTCCCCGCCTGCGGGTCCAGCCGCAGCTCCACGGGGATCTCCCCCGCCGCCCTGCGATCCTCCACCAGCGCTCTGTGAAGCATGGGCAGGAATTGCGCCGCCACAGTACTGTGGACAAGGCACACCTCTTCAGCATTGCACACGGAGGGACGGCTGGTCTTGGCGTTGACGATGATCTTCACCGCCTTGTCGAGATCGGCATATTCGTCCACATACACATGGCAGATGCCGGTGCCGGTCTGGATGCAGGGCACGGTGGCGTGCTCCACGCAGGCCCGGATCAGCCCCGCGCCGCCCCGCGGGATCAGCAGATCCACCAGACCGTTGGCCGTCATGAGGATGTTGGCGCTTTCGTGGCTGGTGTCCTCTAAAATATTCACGATGTCCGGGTCTCCGCCAGCCCTTGCAATGCCCGCCTTCAAAGCCTGCACAACAGCGGTGGAGGTGCGGATGGCCTCCCTCCCGCTGCGGAGGACGCAGACATTGCCGCTTTTGATGGCCAGCGCCGCCGCGTCGGAGGTCACATTGGGACGGCTCTCATAGATAATTGCCACCAGTCCAAGAGGCACCTGCTTTTTGTAAATGGTCATGCCGTTGGCGTGGTGAAATTCGGACAGGATCCGGCCGGTGTGATCCGGCAGCTTCACCGTGGCCCGGATGCCGTCGGCCATGGCGGCAATGCGGCCCTCATCCAGCCGGAGCCGGTCCAGCATCACCTCAGAAATCCGTTCTTTTGCGGCGTCCATATCCAGTGCGTTGCACTGAAGGATTTCTGTGGTATGCGCCGTCAGACTGTCGGCCATGGCGGTCAGGATATGGTTTTTCGCCGCCGCATCCCCGTCCCGGACGCTGCCCCAGGCCGCTTTCGTTTTCTGAATGATCTCAAGGGTTGTCATACTTACACCTTCTTTGTCAAAAAACGGGTGCCGATGGATTCTCCCGCCGCAATGCCGTACAGCAGATCCGGGTTCCAGCCGTTGGCAATCACCATCTCGCAGCCGGCCTCCGTGGCGATCTGGGCTGCCCGGAGCTTTGTAACCATGCCGCCGGTACCAAGGTTTGATCCGCTGCCTCCTGCCAGTGAGAGGATCTGCTCATTGATCTCCGGCACCACGCCGATCAGCTTTGCATCCGGGTTTCTGTGGGGATCGCTGTCGTAAAGGCCCTCAATATCCGACAGGAGGATCAGCAGATCCGCCTGCACCGTGGCGGCCACCACGGCGGAGAGGGTGTCGTTATCGCCTACGGCGATCTCCTCGGTGGAGATGGTGTCATTCTCATTGATGACCGGCAGCGCCCCCAGCTCCAGCAGGCGATCCAGCGTATTGTGGAAGTTTTCTTTCCGGCTGCCGCCGTCGGCAATATCCGGTGCCGTAATCAGCAGCTGCGCCACCGTATGGTTGTATTCGGTGAAGAGTTTATCGTATACATACATCAGCTCGCACTGCCCCACTGCCGCAGACGCCTGCTTGGTGGGCATATCCTTAGGCCGCTCCCGGAGATTCAGCTTGCCGAATCCCATGGCAATCGCGCCGGAGGACACCAGAATGATCTCATGCCCTGCATTTTTCAGGTCGCTGAGCACCTTGCACATCCGCTCCACCCGCTGGATGTTCAGCCGCCCGGTGGGATAGGCCAGTGTGGAGGTGCCGACTTTTACTACAATCCGCATCAAAGATTCCCCTTTCCGTCTGTTGCCTTTGGCTTCATGATACCGCGTGCAGACGGCGCTTACACGTTCATGTTTGCTAAGAATTCTCAGTGGCCGCCGCCAGCCATCATTTTCAGCGCGTGTTCCAGCGTGTCCAGCACAGCGGCAAGATTTTCCCGCGCTGCCTTTTCCGAACCCGGCAGATTGACGATCAGGCAGTTCCCGCGGGTGCCTGCCACAGCGCGGGAGAGCATGGCTCTCGGTGTAATGGCAAGGCTTGCATACAGCATGGCCTGCGGAATGGCAGGGATCTCCCGGTGAAGCACCGCGCGGGTGGCCTCTGGCGTCACATCCCGCGGAGAAAGGCCGGTGCCGCCGGTGGTCAGCACCAGATCGCACCCCAACGCATCGGTACAGTGGGTCAGCTCCTGTCCGATCTTCAATTTGTCATCCGGGACAATGGAGGTATAGACCACCTCATATCCCGCGCCCTCCAGCATGGCCCGAACCGCCGGGCCGCTGGTATCCACCCGCTCTCCGACGCTGCCCTTGTCACTGACGGTGATCACCGCCGCCTGATACTTCATTCCCGGTTTCTCCTTTGCTTTTTTCTGATTTTATACCCGAACGTCACATATTGGCAAGAGCGAATTGAGTTTCCGCCGGAAAACAGGCAGGCATCTCCTGCAAAATTTGCAGGGGATGCCTGTTTCAATCACTGTTTACTGTTCCTTTTCAAATTCCGCAGCTACTTTCTCCAGCAGCTTTCGGATCGGCAGGTGCTGGGGACAGACCTTTTCGCATTTGCCGCATTTCAGGCAGTCGGACGCCTTGCGGCCGGGAGCCGTGTGGACTTCTGTATAGTAGTAATCGGCGTTCCAGTCATGGTAGAGCTGCTTGGTGTTCATAGTTGCAAAGAGATCCGGAATGGAGATATGCTTCGGGCAGCCGTCAGTACAATACCGGCAGGAGGGGCAGGGGATCAGATGCTTGCTGCGGAAGATTTCCTGCACCTTCTGAACCGCCGCCAGTTCCGTCTCGTCCAGCGGTCTGAAATTCTGCATGAAGGCCAGATTATCCTGCATCTGCTGCAAATTGCTCATGCCGGAAAGAACCATCATCATACCGGGAAAACCCGCCGCAAAGCGGATGGCATAGCTGGCAGGGCTGCCGCCATGGAGCGCGTCCAGAACAGCTCTGGCCTCCTTAGGCAGATTCACCAGATTGCCGCCTTTCACCGGCTCCATCACCAGCACCGGCTTGTTGAACTTCCGGCAGACCTCATAGCACTTCCGGCTCTGAACGGCCGGATCGTCATAGTCCACATAGTTGAACTGGATCTGCACCACCTCGATTTGAGGATACTCCGTCAGGATCTTCTCCAGCACCTCTGCCCTATCGTGGAACGAGATGCCCACATGGCGCACTTTTCCTTCCGCTTTCAGGGCAAACGCTGTCTCATAAGCCCGGCAGGCTTTAAAGTGGTCATAGTTAACTGTTCCCTGCGCGTGCATCAGGTAGAAATCAAAATAATCGACGCCGCAGGCTGCCAGCTGGCTTTCAAAGAAGGGGCGGATATCCGCCTCGGTTTTGAAAAAGTCGGCCGTCAGCTTATCTGTCAGGACATAGCGTTCCCGCGGGTAGCGGCTGGTCAGACACTCTTTCAGGGCCGTTTCGCTCTGCAAGTATCCATGGGCCGTATCAAAATAGTTAAATCCCGCATCCAGAAACACATCCACCATCCGCCTGGTTTCCTGAATGTCCACATCCGCTCCCTGCATTGGCAGACGCATACAACCAAAACCGAAGTTTTTCCTGATCCGATCCATTTTCAGCAATCCTTCCGGCGTCCCTCCCGCAGTGGGAACGGCCATGATTTTTCCTGTCATTTTACATGGTTTTTCATCGTCCGTCAATGTATCTTCCCTTTCCCCCGCCCCGCAGACAGAAACCTCCCGCGGCAAAGCTGCGGGAGGTTCCTCCACATGGCGCGTTTCTATGCCGCCAGCCGCGTTTTACAGGGGGGCAGCAATCTGACATCTTCCGGATCTTTTTCGGAGTACGGACTACTTGCGGCAGCAGGCGCAGAAGTTTTTGGCCTCCTCATAGTCCTCCGGCAAGGACACGGTGTTGGGAGGGAAAAACTCGCCCACCGGGAAGGCAATGTTGCGAAACAGGCCGCAGGGATCGTCGGTGCTGCCGCAGGAGCACTCCTTCTCCGGCATACAGTAGTCATACACCGGCACCAGCAGCTGGGAATCCCGCTCCAGGCGGACGATGGAGAACTGTCCCAGTGTGATATAGATCCGGCGGCTGTCGTCTCCGCCGCAAAGCTCGCCGTTGAAGCACTCGCTGATAAAGGCAGGCACTTCGCACAGGTCGCAGTCGCAGTCCCGGCGGCAGCCGTTTTCCACGATCCGGGCGTCCAGAACGATGGGATCAACCGCCTCAACCACTGCCTCCGGCAGATTGGACCGGCGCAGCATGGGAATATCCGGCTCCCCGGAGCGATATTTGGAGGAGAAGATCTTGGCGCTGCCCTCGCTGCCGAACAGGATGGCCCGCTTGTCAAACACGCACAGGCCCTCCACCGTCACCGGCGCGGGGCAGCTGGTATAAGCCTGTAGGGTCACGGAGTAGAAAAAGCGCATATCCACAGTGTAGAATCCCCGGTTGAAATTCACCGGCTCCACATCTACATATACGTACAAAAGGTCGGCCGTCCCGCCTTTGACGGACAGGGCGCGGTTGATGACGTCCACATATTGCAGCTTGGGATAGAACCGCAGATCTTCGATGCAATCCTTATCCCGGCAGGAATCATAGATCTTGCGTGTATGGATGCAGACCGCCTCCCGGACGCCGCAGGCGTCCTCCACGGGGCCGGGTACAACTTTCTCAGGCATTGGGATACCTCCTAAACGATGTAGCGAAGGATTCGTCAGCTTCCTTCACCCCAGTCTATGCGCGTCTGCCTGAGCGGTGCGGGCAGGATGACGCAAAAATGCGCCGCCCCTTCCGGAGCGGCGCACTGCGCGTATAGGATTGAGAAAAGGAGCCATGCTACTGCTGAACTTTTGAAGGGAGCTGATCCTATGATCCCCTGCACCAGCAAATGTGTCTATCAGAGCGACGGTCTCTGCACGCTGGACAGCGCCGCCTCAGCCGGACTGCCAGCGCTGGGCGGCGCCTGTATCCACTTCATTCCGCAGGGCGGAGAGCGGCTCGGATCGCCTCACCGATATTCCGGGCCGGGATCACCGTCAGACCGGCCGGAGCCTTTATGGTATTCGCCCGATGAGCCGGCACCACGCACTTCCGAAATCCCAGGCGATGCACCTCAGAGACCCGCTGAGCCAGCTGATTGACGCTGCGAAGCTCCCCGGTCAGTCCCACCTCTCCGATAGCCACCAGATCGCCGGGAACCGGCCGGTCCAGATAGCTGGACGCCAGCGCAATCACAGCGGCCAGATCTGCGGCAGGCTCATCCAGATACAGCCCGCCCACGATGTTCAGATAGGCGTCACAGGCGGAGACCTTCAGCCCACCCCGCTTTTCCAGCACCGCCAGCAGCATGGCGGCCCGGTTATAGTCAAAGCCATTGCTGGTGCGGCGGGGATTGCCGCCGGCGGAAGTCACCACCAGCGCCTGCAATTCCGCCAGCACCGGCCGGGCCCCCTCCATCACGCAGGCAACACAGGTGCCGGGGGCGTCGTCCGGGCGGCCTGAAAGCAGCATTTCCGAGGGATTTTCCACCTCGGCCAGTCCCTCGTCCTGCATTTCAAAAACACCGATCTCATTGGTAGCGCCAAAACGGTTCTTGGCCGCACGCAAAATCCGATAGCTGGTGTGCTGGTCGCCCTCGAAGTACAGCACGCAGTCCACCATATGCTCCAGCACCTTGGGTCCTGCAATGGAGCCCTCCTTATTGACATGGCCGATGACGAACACCGTGATCCCCTGGCCCTTGGCCACCTGCATCAGCGCCATGGTGCAGTCCTTAACCTGACTGATGCTGCCTGCCGCAGCGTCCAGCGCATCGTTGTACAAGGTTTGGATGGAGTCTACGATCAGTACATCCGGCTGCTCCGTGTTCACGGCTTCCAGCACATCGCCCAGATTCGTCTCTGACAGCACCAGAAGCTGGGAATTCTCTACATGGAGCCGCTTGGCCCGCAGCTTCAGCTGATGCTCCGATTCCTCCCCGGAAATATACAGAACCTTGGAAAATTCGCACAGTTTGCTGCAAATTTGCAGCATCAAGGTGGACTTGCCGATACCGGGCGCACCGCCCACCAGCACCAGAGAGCCTTTGACGGCGCCGCCGCCCAGAACCCGATCCAGCTCCCCCATGCCGGTGGGAAAGCGGATCTCCTCATCGGCGGCAAGATCTGTCACCGGGCAGGCCCGGCGGCGCGTCAGTCCCACACGGGCAGAGCCGCCCTTTCCTACGCCCTTTGGCAGCTCCGGCTGCTCCACGATGGTATTCCACGCGCCGCAGGCGGGACATTTTCCCGCCCACTTTGCCGTCTCGTTGCCGCACTCTGTACAGTAAAACAAAGTCTTTGCTTTCATATCGGTTCCTCTCCGGCCGCCCATTGCAGATATCCTGCCGCAATGGTGACGGCCAGTGTCATTTGATAGTCCGCCTGTCGGAGACGGAGTGTTTCCTCCGCGTTGGAAAGAAATCCACACTCCACCAGCACAGCCGGCATGGTTACATGATTCATCAGGTAAATACTCTCCGGGATCAGCTTTGCCTCCTTGGCCCGATGAGTGTTGACCACCGCGTTCAGGTTGCATTGCAGAAGCTGAGCCAGCGTTTCCGCGCCATCCTGCCGGTTTCGGAAGGCCTGCGCCCCGTGGGTTGCCGGGGAGGATGGCAGGCTGTTCTGATGGATACTCAGCAGCACGGCGTTGGGAATTCCGTTCACCAGCGCCGTTCGGTTGCGGATGTCGGAAACCTTCCGCTGCCGCATGGTGTCAAGGCCGGGATCGCAGACCATGCAATCCTCCCGGCGGGTCATCTCCGTGGGGACGCCTGCAAAGCGCAGCAGCTGTTCCAATCTCAGGGAAATCGCCAGATTGATCCCACTCTCCTCCGTACCGTCCGGCGCTACGGCACCGCCGTCCTGCCCGCCGTGGCCCGGATCGATCACCACCGCCTGTAAGGCCGGGCCGCTCTCCTGCTCTGCGCTCAGAACCGGCACGGAGGCCTGCCGGGAGCCGCTCCAGAAAACCGCGGAAAGACAGCCAAGGCAGATCAGCAGCCACGCAGACAGCAGCGTTCGTTTTCGGATCAGCAGGATCACAGACATCACCTCAGCTCAGCCTATGGGAATCTGCTTATCCACTATGCCGATTATAGCTGCATTTTTTTGGGAAAGCAAGCTTCCGCCCCGCAGGACGGCGCATAGAATGGGATGCGCGTCGAAACCGCACGGGCAAAACCGTGCATCCATTAATCCGGCCGCATTTTGTTCTTTTATGATTTTTTCCATAAGGAGGGATCCATACAGCATGGAAAAACCCGAACTGAAGCCAACGGCCTGCGAACCCGGTCAGGGCGCACTGCCCGCCTGCGCGGCGCTGGCTTTCCCATATATCCCCATGCAGGGCGATAATCCCACACGGTTCAGCCGGACGGAGGCCCTGAAAACCGGCACACTGTTTCCAGGGCTGGATCTGCCGTTCAAGGCGGCGATTCAGGCTCGCACACAGCTGCCCAATACGGCGCTGGTGGAGCTCATGGCTCTGGATTTTGCCGTCAAGGAGCTGAATCTCTATCTGGACACCCATTCCGGCGATCAGGAGGCACTGGAGCTTTACGCCTCCTATATCAAAATGGCAAAGGAGGGCCGCGCCAAATATATCGCACAATACGGCCCCCTGAACAGCGATGACCTGACGCCGGAGGGCGGCTATGCCTGGCTGAATGATCCGTGGCCCTGGGAGTTAGGAGGGAACGACTGATGTTTGTCTATGAAAAAAAATTGCAATACCCGGTGAAGATCGCCACGCCCAATCCCAAGCTGGCAGCGGTTATTATCTCCCAGTACGGCGGCCCAGACGGAGAACTCGGTGCTTCCCTGCGCTACCTCAGCCAGCGCTACTCCATGCCGTACCCGGAGCTGAAAGGGCTGCTGACCGACATCGGTACAGAGGAAGCGTCATGGCCCCCAATTTTGGCCCGGTATTTTTCCAATCCATCCAGTACATATGTCCACTTGGCAGGCAGCAGATTGAGCGCCACCTCTACCCTGCCGTCCCGGTACACGGTCATCTGTTGAAGAAGATGCCCGTAAAAGTCGTCGTCCGCCGTGCGTCCGCTGACGATGCCTGTGATGGCGGCGCGAATGTCCGGCTTTAGGGTCTGCGTGTCGGTGTTCAGCGTCTGCCGCTGTTTGATTGCGGCAATTTTCTCCTGCACCCGGTTCATTTCGCTTTCACAGCGGGCTTTGGCGCGCTGATAGTCAGCCTTGGTGATGCTCTCGTCGAAAAAGCGGTCATGGATGGTGTCATTGCGGGCTTGCAGCTTTTCAAACTCAAGCTCCAGCCGCCGCAGCTCCTGCTCGCCGCTGTCCTCACCGGACGTCAGAACGCTTTCCACAATGCGGGCGAGGTTCGATATGATCGCTTTCTTATCCAGCGTCACGTCGTTCACCGAGCGCCGCAGAAGGTCCATGGCAATGTCATCCCGGATCTGCCGCCCGACGCTACATCCGATGGTATTTCCAGCGCCGTCTGTGCGCCGCAGGCCTTCGTTGGTGGCGGTGAAGCAGCACCAGCGGTAATAGGAGCTGCCGTCCTGCCGCTTTTTGGTACGGTGAGAGAAGCTCTTGCCGCACTCGCCGCAGCGAATTTTGCCGGAGAGCGGATAGCGGTTGCCATGTCCGCCGCAGCTTGTCGCACGGTTGCGGCGGGACAGCTCCCGCTGCACCGCCTGCCACGTTTCGCGGTCGATGATGGGCTCGTGGTGGTCTTTCAGCTCGACCAGCGGCTCCTTGCCGTGGTTGTACTTCTTTTCGTGCGTCAGATAGTCCGGCGTGTAGGTCTTTTTCTGGATTAGGTCACCGCAGTATTTTTCATTCTTTAGGATCTTAGTCACGGTGGCAGACGACCAAAGGCAGTTGCCCTTGCTGCTGAGAATACCGGCCTCCCGCAGCTCCCGCGCGATGGCGCTGCACCCTTTGCGCTCTTGCAGATACTTATAGAAGATGAGCCGGACAACTTCCGCGCCCTCCGGGTTGACGGTCATTTTGCCGCCGATCACGTCGTAACCCAGCAGCGAGCCGCCAAAAACGACGCCCTTCTCCATGCTGCGCATCTGTCCCCATTTGGAGCGTTCAGAGGTCCTTCGGCTTTCGTCCTGTGCGAAGGAACTCATGATCGTCAGCCGCAGCTCCCCATCGTTGGTGCGGGTATCCAGGCTGTCATTGAGAAACAGCACGCCTACGCCCCGCCGCCGCAGCTCGCGGGTGATTTGCAGCGCGTCCACCGTGTTGCGGGTAAAACGGCTGACCTCCTTGGTCACGATCAGGTCGATCTGTCCCAGCTCCGCCGCATGGAGCATTTTGTTGAACTCCACGCGCTTGTTGGTCGATGTGCCGGAAAATCCTTCGTCAGCATAGATGCCTTGCAGCTCCCAATCCGGCTGGCGCTGGATGTACTCACGGAAATACCGCTGCTGCGCTTCAAAGGAATTTGCCTGGTCTTCCTTATCCGTGGATACACGGCAATACGCTGCTACTTGTAACATAAAAACTCCTCCTTTTCGTGGTATCATACGATACAGAATGTGTCTTTGCAATTGTGCGAATACTGAAAGGCACTATTCCTTTACAGATTTTGATTTTCTTGTATTTCTTTTTTGATCTTCTAATTTTTGTACGCAGTTCCTACACTGCATTTCATTGAGGACACCTTGCTGCTGTAAGGCGAGCAGGACGGCTCGCTGGTACGCGAGAAGAAAGTCCTGCCCGATCTCGTCTGCCGCTTGATATTGTAAAAGTTCCGGCTTGCTTGCCATCCTGCCCCCTCCCTTCCTTGGAGATTATGCGGAGAGACTTCAGAACTTGCTGCCGTTTTCCCGGAAGCGGTTTCCTGCCTGACGGAAACTCAATTTCTGCTCCTTGGCACGCTCGCGTCATTGACGGTCATGGCCTGCTTCCCCGAAAGAGAAACGCTCCGGCGGTCATTCATTTTTGTGGAAGATCGTTTGCGCTGAATTTCAACTTCCACAAAAAATGATAGCAAGCGTTGACGGAGATTTCAATATGTGGTAAACTAATTGCGTTACAAATGATATACCACACGCATTGCACAGCTGTGTCCACGAATGGAGGAAAAGCCTTGAGAGCCTTGTATTGCTTGAGTTTTGGCCCCAAAAAGGAATATGTAGAAACGGATTTCAAACCCGTGGAATATCGTCTCGGAACAACCCTTATTGCCTTTTTGTCCACAGATTTCGCTTCTTTACGGGCGAAATTACTGGTGCGAACAACGCCCATGATGGAAAATCAAGCCATTACCGAGATCAAAAATGCGCTGAGCGCGATCCACCCTTTCGGGGAGCGCTTTGTGCAGTCCCTCTTTTTTGAAGAAAAGCTGGCAGACGTGCTTGATGAACGCATGGAAGGTTTTGAGAAGCTGCAAAAGGAACTTTCCGCCTTTGCAGATGCCGTGCTCGTGCCGGACAGATCTAAGTTGAGCGCCAAGCAGCGTTTGGCGCTCTATATGAGCCGCGATTTTCAAGCTGCCACAGCGATCGCCGGTTTGGACTTGAAGATGCGCGCGGAACGAAAGCTGTATGTAGATGAGCAGAATTTTGATCCGGTGTTGGTGGCAGACCGCATTTCGACGCCACCAAAGTCCGTCCGGTTTGCCCGCATCGAGGGCTCGGACGATTTGGGCGCGACGCTGCTGACAGAGCTGCTGGAGATGGTCGAGCAAGGAATTGAATTGAAAAAGTGTGAATATTGTCATCGTTACTTTATCCCGTTCTCTTCCAAAGCTCTTTATTGTGATCGGTCAGTCGGTGATACCGGAAAAAGCTGCAAAGAACTCGCAGTCAAAGAGAAGCATGAAAAGAAAATCGCTGCTGATGATGGCTTAAAGCTCATCCGGCAGCGGATCAAAACCTATGATATGCGTGTTCGCCGTACTCCGGCCATTTACACAGATGCCGCATTTCAGGCGTGGAAAGCACAAGCGGAGGATGCACGAAACCGCTATGTGAACGGCGAATTGACCTATGAAGAATTAGATGCGCTTACGCAGCTCCCAAAGAAGAAAGGCGAATAATAGACGAAGAAAACACGAAATATTTGCGTATTTTTCTTGTTCTCTGCGTATACTGTGATATAATAAAGGCGAGGTGATGAGCGTGACCTTAAAAGAATTGCGTATTTCAAAAGGGCTGAATCAGGCCCAATGTGCGGAATACCTCGGGATGTCCACGCGCAACTATCAGAATTACGAAAACGATGCTGCGAAAGCAAACACGGCCAGATACCATGCGATTTATCAAAAGCTGGAAAGCTATGGTCAGCCTGTTGTCTCGGTTTCCTTACCCTCGCAAACAACAGAGTTTCATACGAATGTTGTCACGGGTACAGGCTTGCAGGCGTTGGCAAACAGCGTGGCAAAGTACGGCAAGCGTGACTGCTTCAGCACCTTGCAGAAGTTTGTGGCTGGCTCCTACGGTGGGAAGATCTGTATTTTATACGGTCTCCGTCGAACCGGAAAGACAACACTTCTGTTCCAAATGCTTTCCGAACTGCCCGTAGAAAAAACGTCCTACATCAAGGTGCAGACCACCGATGATATGTCACGGCTGACAAAGGACTTGAAAGTTCTGTTTGAACTGGGCTATCGGTATGTGTTTATTGATGAAATTACGCTCCTGAATGACTTCATCGACACCGCTGCCGTGCTTTCCGATGTGTTCAGCATGATGGGCATGAAAATCGTTGTTTCCGGTACGGACTCTCTTGGCTTCGCTATGGCAAACCGCGATGAACTGTACGACAGAAGCGTGACGATCCACACCTCTTTTATTCCCTTTCGGGAGTATGCGCGGCTCCTAAACATCCGTTCTGTCGATTCTTATATTGAATACGGCGGAACGCTGAAAATGGAAAATATGAGCTTTGACGATCCGGATGCCGCCTTTGACGAGGTCGCGTTTCGGGACGATGAAAGTACCCGGAAGTATATTGATACCGCCATCAGCCGCAACATTCAGCACACGCTGAAAAATGACCATTACGGTGAATATTTCAATCAACTGCGTGAGCTTTACGAAAAAGGTGAGCTGACCAATGTTATCAACCGCATTGTGCAGCACATGAACCACCGCTTTGTGCTGCGCGTGGTAGAGGACGAATTTAAGTCCCATGATTTTGGCTCCGCAAAGGAACTGCTTTTACATGATCTCCCTGCGGAACGGGCGACCGTTCTCTATGATGTCAATGAAAAGCAAATATTGGAGCGATTAAAGGCCATCATTGAGGTCAAGGAAAAGAGTGAAACAACCGTTCCAATCACGCAGGAGCATATCGACAAAGTGAAGAAGTATCTGCTTATGCTGGATCTGATCGTCAACTGTCCGGAACGGTATGAAAGCGGTAAGCAGGCGGAGCATATCGTCTTTTCCCAGCCCGGTATGCGCTATGCCATCGCAAAGGCTCTGGTCTACTCCTTGATGCAGGATGCCTATTTTGCATCGATTTCCGAAGCAGATAAGGCATATATCACAGGAAAGATTCTGGACGATGTAAAGGGCCGGATGCTGGAGGACATTGTTCTGCTGGAAGTCCGCAAAACCGCGCCCAGTACGATGGAAGCGTTCAAATTCAAGTTCGATGCCGGCGGCGAGTTTGACATGGTGATCTACGATAAAGCAGGTCAAAATTGCCGCATCTATGAAATCAAGCACAGCACCGAGGTCAACGAAAAGCAGACACTTCATCTGCGTGATGCAGAGAAATGCCAAATCGTTGAAAAACGCTTTGGCCCAATCAGCGGTAAATTCGTTCTTTATCGCGGAAAAGATACGTTTGCCGAGGGTGTTCAGTATTTGAATGTAGAAAATTTTCTGTGTGGTCTGAAGTAACTTTTGAGGAGGATTTATCATGAACTATATTTTAAAGCAGTTCGATGAACCGCTGGTTAAATTCTCCGCAACGACGGATACCAGTGAGCCAGAGATCCAAATTCTTTGGACAAATGAAGAAAAAGCGGCATTGCTGCCGCTTGATCTGACGCTGACGCCGGAGGGAGTAAGCCGCTGGCTGCGCCGCCGCACGATCCCGAAGAATCGCGCCTATGTCCATAGCCTTTTGGCAAAATGCGGCTTAAACCTCAACCGTCCGCTCAGTATTATCAGCATTTGTAAAGGACTATCCCTTAACGATTGCTATTGGGTCATCGAGGACGGCGACACCGCTTCTTTCGGCAAGGTAAATCTCTATGACAACCCATTCAGCAATGTTCTGGCAGAGCTTGCCTTTACCGGCTATGGCAGCAGCGTCCGCACTTCCCTGCTCTCCAGCCCAGAGTTTACTACCAATGGAATGCTCCGCAAATGCTGGCGGCGCATCGGCGGTAAGGTGTATCTCTATAAGGGCGGCACAGAGGGCGCGGCCAATACCGGCAACGAACCATACTCTGAGTTTTACGCCGCGCAGATCGCCGCCGCCATGGGCGTTCACGCGATCCCCTATGCCTTATCCCGTTGGAAGGGCGTTCTCTGCTCCACCTGCGAGCTTTTTACCGATAAGGCGTATGCCTACCTCCCTATCGGCCATCTCGTTTCTAAGGGCGGCATGGGGGCTGTCAGGGCGTATTACGAAAAGATGGGAGATAAGTTTGTCAACGCGCTGAACGAAATGCTGGTGTTTGATGCGGTGATCTGCAATGTGGACCGGCATTTTAGAAACTTCGGCGTGATGGTCGATAACCGGACGAATACCATCGTCTCCCCCGCTCCCCTGTTCGACCATGGCAATTCCCTCTTTAACTTTGCGGGCACGGACGCCTGGGCGAACGAGACCGCATTGGAGGAATATATCGAAACGCTGTACCCCAGCGTGTACGATGATTTTCTCGGCACAGCCAAGGCCGCACTGACGCCGGAGCTGCGCGAGAAGCTGCGGCATCTGCTGAACTTCAAGTTCAAGAAGCACTCCCGCTATAACCTGCCCGAAAAAAGACTGCGGATGGTGGAACGGCAGGTGCAGAAACGGGCAAGAATATTATTGTTGGATTTGTAAATATAATAGAATCGGCATCATGTCAATAGCATGATGCCGATTCTGTTACACTATAATTGAGGCTTTTCTAACACATACATCAACTGGCTTGCCAGCATAATTTGCTCCATAGCTTCACGTTTTTCGTATTGAAGATTGGCGTGGGCGGCTGGATTACGATAGGCTGCCATGATTCCTTCAAACAGAGATTGGATTCCGCGCCTGTAGTTCCTGCCGCTGGCAGCAGTCGTGTCACAGAATTTGAAAGTGCCGTTCTCGCTTATAAGTGCGCCAATCACATCACCAATCTTCGGAGGAATTGCTGCGCCGGGTTTTAACTCCGAAAACTTTTCGCGCAGACGAGATTCCACTTCTTTGACCGCCTTTTCTGCTGCGGTTGAACAATGACCATCTACATATAACTCATGGGAGACATTCACAATTCGCGGATGAATTACAGACCAGAACGAAACAACGACGGGTTCTGCTTCGATATGGCGAATAATAATTACAAGTTCTCCAAAAGCAGCTTGGTTTAAGATGAATGTTCCCATTCCGTTATCTATGAAGAGAACACTTGCAATTCGGGGTAGTGTAGCAGCATAAAAAGGATAATCTGTTTGTATTCCCCTCATAATTGCGTTGATCCATTGGTAGACGCGTTGAATTTCCTGTGGCGTGTGGAGAAACTGCATCTGCAAGTTTGCATTTGTAAAGTCTATCCACTTTCGCAGTTCATACAGTTCGTTTTCATATGGCAGTTTCAAAACACGCACCTCCCTTACAGCGCCCTAACCGTGTCGATAAATTGGCTCATGCTCACCGCACCCGGCAAGAGGTTTTCCTCATTCTCAAATACCATGTAATAGCGGAAATCCTTGCCCGCTGCTGTGCGCCATGCCTGACCGAGGGCGATTTTCTCCCGGCTGTCATCGTTTTTCAGATGTTCACCCTTGGTTTCTGCGCAGATGAGCTTGCCGCTTTTGGTCATAATCAGAATATCGGGGTAATGCTTGATAAAGCCGTTGATTGCAAACCCTTGTCTGGCAATATTCCTGTGCCACCAGCGGACATTTTGCAGGGCGGTCAACTCCACAATCAGCTCTTCTTCCAGCTTGTTCATGTCGCCGTCCTCCGCCGTGTACAGCGAACGGGCGTATATGTCAGTATGGGTGGTGGGATGGATTGCGAGGGGCAGACGGA